>Ga0208257_1000226_pt1 | contig 18726 bp, 14 predicted proteins | sample CryBogCBH10Sep07_FD_184610 | JGI IMG/M metagenome (GOLD analysis project Ga0208257, IMG submission 184610) | Freshwater microbial communities from Crystal Bog, Wisconsin, USA - CBH10Sep07 (SPAdes) | ecosystem: Environmental > Aquatic > Freshwater > Lake | place: Crystal Bog, Wisconsin, USA... | reverse complement strand
CCTACACTCAGTGCCTACGGTATGGATAGTGGTTTCATCGGAGGACGCTTCGATGGCTGTTTCTGGGACGACCTTGTGGACCCTCGCAAGGTTAGGAGTGCTGAACAGCGAGAAGCCATGGAAGATTGGTACCAAGACGTTGCTGAAACTCGACTTGAGCCTGCAGGTATGCTTGCTCTTATTGGCCAGCGTTTGGCTCCTGATGACCTTTATAGATTTGCTTTAGACATGATTCAACCTCTAGACGAGGAAGATGAAGACGCACAGGATGAAATGACAGATGAAGAACTTGCTGCATTACGTAAAGACAAGAAGTACAAACACCTACTCTACCGTGCCCACTACGAAGATAGGTGTTCTCCGGAGAATCACAAACGGGGGGGCAATGCTTACCCCGTCGGCTGTTTGCTGGACCCTCGCCGTCTCCCTTGGCGAGAAATTTCTAATCTTATGTCCAACCGAGGTGAGCGATTTGCGGTTGTTTATCAACAGGAAGATTTGGCACTGGATGAGGTATTGGTACAGAACGAATGGGTATATGGCCATGGCACAAGCCCAGGTTGCATCGATAAAGAACGGGACCGTTGGGAACTACCAGCAGGTCTTAATACCAGAGACTGCATTGTTGTCGCAACGGCTGACCCATCTCCAACAATGTACTGGTCAGTCCAGTGCTGGCTCTACCACCCAGAATCCAACCAAAGGTTCCTTCTAGACCTTATCCGTCAGAAGATGGAAGCCCCTGAGTTTCTGGACTATAACTACAATACCGGTCAATTCACTGGGGTTATGGAAGATTGGCAACGCCTGAGCGAAAGTCTTGGTTGCCCTATCCAGGTGTGGATTGTTGAACAAAACGCCGCACAGCGTTTCCTTTTGCAGTATGACCACTTCAAACGTTGGCGTCAGTTGCGTAGTGTCGAGGTAATACCTCACAACACAAACAGCAACAAATCAGACGCTAATTATGGTGTTACGACAATTTCACAGCATTGGAAGTTCGGTCGTGTAAGATTGATGGGTAAGGGTGAAGGAAAAGTTCGCTCCATGAGACTTATTGACGAAGTGACCAAGTACCCCCATGGGCGTACCGATGACTGCGTTATGGCCGAGTGGTTTTTTGAGTGGAACCTTCCTAACCTTTATGCACCACAAAGCAAAGCCGTTTCAGCGTGGCGACCCAAATGGGTTAAGAATACCCAACTATCAAATCTGAGGTAATAGATGGCACTATCCCCTGACAACGACAAGGCCGCTGGCCAGATTGTCACTATGTATCAGGAGCGCCGTATGTCCCGAAGTGGGATGTTTCGACGTATGCAAGAAGTGCGTGACCACTACAACGGTGACGTTATTGTTCCACTTCCAGAATTAGACGAGGCCGAGAAGCCCGCTATTCCAAACTTAATCGCACAAGGTATCGATGCTTTTGCTATGCGAGTTGCGTCAGTTATACCTGACATTCAGTACCCTTCACTTCGCCCTGGTATCCAGGTTGCCGACAACCGTGCTCGTGACCGTCGCTTAGCCAACCTTGGTTGGTGGGACATGAACAAGATGACTACTAAGGTACGTCGTCGTAGCCGTCACCTCACAGCCTACGGTATGTCTGCGGTATCGCTTTCTCCTGTATCACTTGACCCTAACGACAAGCGTAATATCCCACACTGGCGTGTACGTAACCCATTGCAGACATTCCCTGCTCCAATGATTGACCCAGACAACATGGAGCCAGTTGACTGCATCTTTGCTGACCGTCGTCCACTTGGATGGATGAAGGACAATTACCCTAAGCAGACATCGATTCTGTATCGTGGTGACAAGAGCGATACTGACATGTTTGAGATTCTTGAGTACCTAGACGACAACGAAACTGTACTTATTGCTATTGGTGCAGAAAAGCCAAAGGCTCAAGCATTTAGCACTGAGACAGGCAAGGGTGTTGCTAGTCACATTATTCTTGAGCGTATTCCAAACCGTGCAGGTATTTGCCCAGTAGTTATTGCTGGACGTATTACGCTTGACCGTTTGCAGGGACAGTTTGACCAAATGCTTGGTATGTACCAGCGTGAGGCCAAGTTGGACGCACTAAACACAATCGCAGTATTCCGCAACGTATTCCCAGACGAATGGGTTGTATCTCCTGCTAACTCTCCTTCAAGCCCACGTATTGTACAAGAGGCTGATGGAAAGATGGGTGTTCGAGGAATCCTTGACCGTGGTCAGATTCAGATTGTTCATCCACAGCAAACACAGGACGCACCGATGGCACTTGACCGCCTTGAGCGAGCACAGCGCCTTACGGCTGGTATTCCTGCCGAATTTGGAGGCGAGTCAGGTTCTAACATTCGTACCGCCCGACGTGGCGCATCAGTCCTGTCTAGCGCAGTTGACATGCCACTCCAGGAATACCAGGAAATCTTTGCTAACTCAATGGAGTTAGAGAACATTCGTGCTGTTCACATTATGAAGTCATACTACGGCTCTAAGCCTTCTATGTTCTTCATGGGTGGAGATGGCAAGGTTGTTAACGAAGACTACGTACCAAACGCAACATTCGATACTACTGCTTCATTTGTAAAGTACCCAATGCCAGGTTCAGACATTAACGCTATGGTCGTTTCAATTGGTCAGCGTGTTGGTATGGGAATTATGTCTAACGAGACTGCTCGTACTATGGACCCTGCAATTGATGACCCTGCTCTCGAAGCAGACCGTGTTGAAATTGAAGGATTGCGCAAAGCACTTCTTACAGGACTTGAACAGCAGGCTTCACAGGGGCAACTTGACCCATCTATCATCGCTCGTATTGCTAAGATGAAAGCACAGCGTCACATGACGCTTGAAGATGCAGTATCTAAGATTCACGAAGAAATGCAAAAGGAACAGCAGGAGAAGGCACAGGCAATGCAACAGCAGGCAGGTCCTTCACCAGAGCAACAGCCTGGACTAGGTGTATCACCTGATAACCCAATTCAAGGTGCCGCACCACAAGGACAGCCAAGCGCTCAGGACCTTCTTGCCCAACTCCACGGAGGTGGAGCACCGCAAGGTGGTCTAGCACCTGCAGTAGCCCAAGCACCAGCACCAGCACCAGCAGGAGTGTAATAAATGCCAAGAGGTAGAGGCGGAGCACGCCAAGGAACATCAGGAACAGCGTACGGAAACCGTACTGACCTAAACATGCCAATGAGCACAGTTCCAGGACAAGACTACGGTAAGGCTGCAGCACAACAAGCAGCACAACGTGCAGTACCTATGGGTGCTTCTCCAGAAGCGCCAGCAGCGTCAATGGGACCAGCACAGGCGCAAGGACAGCCACTACCACAGCCAGGTTCACTACCACACCTTGAAGCAACTGGTCGTCCTAACGAGCCAGTAACAACTGGTTTGCCGTTTGGCCCAGGTGCAGGTCCAGAAGCAATGGGACCACGTTTTGCCAACCTTGGTGAAATTCTTTCTAGTGCCGCTAATGACCACAATGCTTCAGGTCTAGCAGCGATGCTTGCATCATCCGCTAAGTCTTTGGGAATCTAATGGCTGGTATTGATTCCCAGTCCGGAGGATTCCAAGACAGTCGTGGTGAAGGCTTTTTAGGCCAATCGGCTTACACCCAGATGAAAGAGCCAGTTGAGTCTGCTCTTAAAAACATTGTTGAAAACAACCCACACCTAGTCAACGACCCTGCACTACTTAACGGTTTTGCTAACCAGAACGGTCTTTCATCACACCAGGTATCGAACGCTGTTCAGTATTTAACAATGTTTGGTGGAGTAAAGCAACACTCAATTGACGCAGGGCAGGGTGACCCCCTTGCATCGCATGCTCCAGGGTTCTGGAGTTCTCTTAGCCACAGTGTTAGTGGCATGTGGGACCACGCAGCCAACGCAACTAAGCGTATAGCAAATTTCTGGACTAACCCAGATGAGATGATTGGTGCCGCTGAGTCAACCGTTAAAGGTCTTGGCGCTGGCGTTAAAGGCATTGCTGACTTTGCTGGAAGCATTGAAAAACGTGGAGTGCTTTCAGTAGAAGAACTAGCAACCTTGGGTCTTTATGGTCCTAAAGGTTGGAACACTAACTTTGCCGGATTAGGCGACGTTTTTAACACAACCAAGAATCTTGTTGAAACAACTGGCAACATGGTCAACCCTTTTAGTAGCGGTAACATCTTTATGCTCATGTCTCACAACATGGCGTTCTACAATTCACTAGCCAAGCGCTATGGATGGGGATACGCAATTGGGTACGCTACACCTGCACTAGCAGCAGGCTTTGCAACCGATGGTGCATTTACTGGAGCAGACGTAGCAGCGACAGCAGCAGAAGATGCGGCAACTGTTGCACGTGCAGGAGAGGCTTTCCGAGCAGGACGTAGTTTGTCTGAAGCAGACCGAGCAGTTGTTCAGAAAGCAGCATCACGTCAGATTGCACGTATTAAGCAAGACGCTGGTCAAGAAGTTGCACAAGCGACACGTGCGGGACGAGTAGCCCAATTAAGTCGTACTATGCGTGCAACTGCTAAAACACTTGAATACGCTACAAAGCCTTTGGGTGGAGCAATACGTGTTGCTAAGGCTCTTGGTAAGCCAATGAGCGACTTAAAACTAAACACAATGTATGGCATCACTCAGGCAACAGCACAAGCCAATCCGCAACTTGCTGCAATCTGGAATGACCCTAACGTACGCAATGGTGTTGCTATTGACGCTAACGGACGCCCTATGGGTACTAACGGCCAAATGCTTGCTTCATACTTTGGTATGGACAAGGGCAACATGTTCTTTTCACCCGTCTCTGGTCTAACTGACTTTTACACCAAATGGCTTGGAACAGACCCATTAGGTGCTGTAGGTAAGGCTGTTGGAACATCACGTACGTTTGGTGGTTTTACTGGAAAACTAGGTCACTGGTTTGGTGGTTTGGGTGTTCGTGGTGCAGACAGCATTGACCTTGCAGCAAAGCAATACCGTCGTGTTCGTAATGCTTTTGAATTCATGGCTAAGAACGATGCAGCAACAATTGCTGACACATTCCGCAACACATACATTGACGATGCCAAGAAAGGCATTAAGGCTGGTTCAATTATTGACCAGTTAGGCAAGGCTAAATCTGTAGAAGAAGTTATGCAGATTCACCGTGACATTGCTGAGAGCACTGCTTTTACCAAGAGCATGGTGCCTACCCTCAGTATGTATGAAATCTCTAAAGCCGCACTTAAGGGCAAACTAGGTAAGCGTTTTGGCACCGTAGGAAAGATGTTCTCTGTTGACGGTAAGTACTTAGAGCAGATTTCTAAAGACAAAGAACTAATGAAGGAAACTGGTGGAATCCCAATTAAGCCAAACACAGAACTTCTATACGTAGACAACAACGTCCTTACTCGCTCAATGCATGCCTTTGCTCGTTGGATGGCTACTCGCCTTACTCGCAGTTCAATGTACATTGACGAACTAACAAACAAGGTAGAAAACTCTGTTATTCGTCCAGGAAGCGTTAACGCTATCCCTGCCATCATGGACTTCCTACGTGCCTCACTTCTTCCTGAAAACGTTGTTAAGGGTGTAGGTGACTTGCTTCTTCAGGCTAAGGACCCACAGGAATACATCAACGTCTACCGTCACGCTGTGTACCACGCCGTCATGCGCCGTGCCACTGCAGGACTTGACCGTGCTGAAATGGCTACCTTTATCGGTACTTCTTCTGACCACATTTGGAACGAAGTTGTAAAGATGACTGGTGTTGACGGTGGTGGAGCAGTTGGTCTTTACGCCGCTGGTATCAACGGTGCAGACCTTTCTATTGTTGCCGATGCCGAAACTGGAATTGAACGGTACGCAGGTATTGGTGCAAACCACCTAGGTGAACTACGTTTCCCTCGCACTGCTGAACTTCGTGGACTTGCCGATGTTGTACGTGGCTATGCAATTGACATTGCCAAGACAGAACCAGCCGACTTTGCCCGCACACGTCAAATGACTATTGAACAACTACAGTCTGTTGTCGATTTTCACAACCCTAGAACGTCAGGTCTTGAAAACCAATTAGACCGCATTGGTGCAGTAAACAAAATTAGCCTTCGTGTTCATGGTGAAGAAGCAGTTGCTGGTTACACTAAAGCATCTGAAAAAATTAAAACAATTATTAAAGAAACAAACGCCAACCCTGATTTGATTGATGCTCAACGTTTTACAACTACTTACGACGCCCTACGTGTAGAACGTGCAAGCATCCAACGTCAGGTCAATGCACTTTCTGAAGTCATTCGTCTTAGCAAAGCAAGTGTAGGTCCAGATACTTACAACACCATTGTTAACGACATTATGGAACAGTATCCAAATGTCAACGCCACTAACGCTCACACCATTCTTGCTGGGCTTAAAGGTGAACTAAGTGCTCACGACGATGCTTTACGTCAAATGGAAATTCGCATGACTGCTCCTTCTGTATCTATGGAGCGAGTACGTACGCAGGCTCAGGCTTACATTGAAGCCGTCAAAGGCAAGGCTAAGGCAGACAGGCTTCTTAAGACTAACTACCTAGACCAAGTAGAAAAGTGGCACGCACAGAAGAACCCGTACATCCCTAGGTTCCAACGTGGTGTTGACATGCTTAACCGAGGTCTAAGTAAGACATTCATTCCGTTGGCTCTGTTCTCTGGTGGATGGGCGCTACGTGTGTCTGCATCAGAAGCAATGCTTAACAGTCTTCGTTTCGGTGGATGGGCTTCATTCGACGCCAAGATTACACAGGCTATTGCCAAGCACGAAGTGTACGGTGCTGGCCTAATTTCAGTAGGCAAAAAATCTGAGCGCAACCTTATCAAGGACGTAGTTGCTGGTGCTTTGCTTGGTGTTGAGCGCAACCTTATCAAAGGATTTGACCAGGCTAAGCGTGACCGCATGCTTGAAGACTTTGTAGGTAGCATCATGCGTCACAACGGTCACCTCCCTGGTGGTGTGCACGAAGTCAATGATACTGTGTTTAACGACAACACTGTTAAAACTGCATTGCTAAATACTTCTGTAGGACTTAACGACAAGGGTGAATCTGTCCTTGCACAGACTTCACGCAACAAGTCATTTGAGTCTAAGAACATTGGAGGCGTTGGCTACGCCAAGTCTCTACGCATGAACACTGCCAGCATTGCCCGTGACGAATTGCTTCAGCCAACAGCAGGACGCCTTGCTGACATGATGTTTGCTCGTGGAGAGCAGAAAACAGGGGAACTCCTTGGTTCTCACATGACATGGCGAGACATCAAAAACGCTGGCGAAGGAAAGTTCGTAAAGGACCAGACTGGACGTTGGCAAGAAACTATCGGTGCTGGTGCCAAGAGTTTCCGTAAGCGTGAAGATGTCCTTGCTTTACGTGAAGAACTTCGTAAGGGCGCTTTAGAAGACATTAGAAAAATGGACCCAGGTGACCGTGCACGTTTTGCACGAGACACTGGACGTTCAAAGCAGAGCATCGAGTTCAGTGGTAACAACGCACACGAAGACTGGGCTAACGCCATTGTTGAGCACGTTATGGCCAGTGTCAGTGGTCTTGACAAAGAAGGAAACACTATCTTCCATGCTCCTCTTGTAGACCAGGCTGCCACTGGAAACATGAAGGGCGAACTTGAGTTTGCTCAAGATGTAAAGAGGTTTAAGAAGGGTGCTGAACCTAAGCACATTCCTACTGGCAACTCAGGAGCACACGATGCTTTAGGCGCAGCATCTGCCTCAGACTTCCTACGTAACCTTTCTCAAAAGGGCCACGACAAGATGCTTGGACCTATTGTTAACCGACTTGTTCGTGAACCTATTTTCCTACTAGAACAACACAAGGCTATGGAAGGCCTACGTGGCTTGGTAGATAGCAACTTCATTGACGAAGCAACTGCACAAGTTATTTCTGACCAGCGTGCAATGACCAACATGATTAAGTATGTTCACAACCCTAAAGACAAGACTTTGTTTGAAGTTAACATGCGTGTTGCGGCTCCGTTCTACTTTGCTCAGAATCAGGCTTGGCGTCGTGCTTTCCGTGTATTGCACGAAGACCCAGGTGCATTTGAGAAGTACCTAAAGTTAAGCCTTGGTGTTACCAACTACATCAGTACTTCAAGTGCTGGTGGTGCTTTCCCGAGCATTGCTATTCCTGGTACAACGTTCATGGGTGTAACTGGTTCCGGTGGAGGAAGTATCCCTGCCATGGGTGGAGATGCCTCACCATTTGCTGCTCTTGGGTTTGGACTTGCCGCTGACCCAGGTTCAGTTTCGTCTGTATTCCCAACTGGCGCTGAGGGTGGCCTAGCAGGGATTCTAGGGCTTGCTCGTCCAGCATGGGGGCCTTTGGTTACTATTCCAATAAAACTGGCTGAGAAACTTTATGGAACAGACACACACCCTCTAGCCACTAAAGTGCTTAGCGCTTTCCTTGGACCTATTTCACAGAGTTCATCAATTCAAAGTGACTTCTTCCCTTCAACCGTGGGACGTAATGCTCTTGACGCAGTGACCTCTATTGCTAGTTCTCTTGGTGCAACAGACCTTATGAGCACTGCACAGATTAGTACTCAAAACCAAGTAATGAATAATGCCATTGACGCTTTGTACAAACAGCAGTATGACAAAGTGTACAACAGTACTGACTTCTCAGGCATTAACCCTCAGACCAATAACGTTTGGACTAAAGACCAGATTATTAACTACTGTCGTGGTAATGCTGACCTAGCCATTACTAACCTGTTTAACAATCACGAGTACTACCAAGATTTCCTAAGTCGTGCAAAAGCAGCAGCCATTGTTATGATGGTTGTTAAGGGAGCCATAGCATTTGCTAGCCCAGTGGCTGTATCTATTAACAGCCAGTTCAGTAAAACTGCAGAGTTTGCAAAGATTCAGTCAAGCATTAACCCAGACACGGGACGTAAGTACACGTTCCAAGAAGCAGCAACAAAATTTGCCGAACTGTACCCCTACAACGTTATGGACCTTACTGCGCACAGTAGGTCTACATATGCCAGTTACCCAGAGACAATCTCTGCTGTAAAGATGCTGACTGAGCACCCAGGCATTACTCGTCAATACCCGAATGCTTCGGCGTACATGATTGACCGTAACACTGCGTACTCGCCACAGGCATACCAACTTGAAATAGAACTTGGTCTACGTGCACGTCAGGCGCCACAAGATTACCTAAACAGTCTTCTTATTTCCGCCGGTGACGACTACTATTACAACTACCTAGCCCCACAAATTCAGTATGGTGGAGACGGCACCAAGGCTGGAGACAACATCTCCGGTGGTCAATACGCTGCTCTTAAGGCTGCTGCAGACGCTTATGGTAACTCGACCAACCCAACCTGGTACGCAAACCACACAGGTGGGCAGAAGCACGACATTCAGATTAAATCTATTAAAGAAATGACTGACATGATTAACGACCCTAATGTTCCTAAATCTATTTTGCCTAACACAGAAAGGGCTAAGTTCAAAGACATTCTTGGTCAGTACGACAAGGTGGTTACAGAAGTAACAGCACTTAAGGCCGCAGGCGACAAGTCAGACGCTACTGCGGTTGAACAAGCCTGGTACTCATACATTCAAGACAACGCTACAAACAACACGTACTGGGCTAAGCAAGCCTATTTTATGACATCAGTCCTAGCCGGACTTCCAACAAAGGGATAACATGCCAGCAGAAAAAGAAACAGCAGCGCCAGCAGAAGCAAAGCCAATTGGCCTAGCGGACATGAAAGACCTGGCTAACAAATACCAGGTACCAATGGCCGAGTCAACCCTTAGAGAAATCAAGGGTGAAGGCGAAATAGACGCTAAGAAATTTACAGCCTTTGAGGACTACCTCAAGACATCGGCACAGGGACTCTACCCTTCATTGGCACCACAGATTTCTGCGGGTATTCCAACCGTCCACCTTCTTGACCCTTACCGTCAAGTGGCCAAGCAAACACTTGGGGCTAATTTTGAACCTGACTTTGTTAACGACCACCGTGCTGCTGCTGCCCTACATGGTGGCACAGACGAAAAGACTGGACGCCCTACACCTATGACACTTGACCAATGGCGTGGCCATCTTATGAACGAACCTACGTTTGGTTGGATGGAAACACCAGACGCACACGCTCGCATGAACACAATGCTCACCAATCTTAAGATGGGCCTTGAAACCAATAAGGAGGCTAAGTAATGTCTGGACCACAAGGAGCGCAGGGCGCACAAGGAAAGTCAAAGCCGTACTCAGGTGGTACTACTTTTGAAAGCGGTTCGTCTAACCAGTTAAACCTAGGTGACTTTATTAAAGCATACGCACCACAGTTGCCGCTTGTCTACACCGACCCTAAAACGGGTGTAGTAACTGACTATTCTAAGCAAACACTTCAGTACTACCCGACAGGTACAGGTGGAACTGCTGTGGGTGTTGCGCCTACTGAAAGCCACCTTCTTGACGCTATCGACCAGTTGGCCTACCAAAATCCTGCTCTTTCTGCGGCACTTCTTGACCACCTAAACCTTAACGTCAACGCATCTTCAACAAGTGTTAAAGACGCTTGGCATGCTCTAGAACAGGCTGGTATGAACCTGGGGAAGGTAGCAAGCCCACAAGTTAGTAGCCTAAAAAATCAACTAAAGTATTACAATGACCAAACAAAGATAAACCAGGCTGCTGGTATATTTAATGCCACGGTAGGTCAGCAGGCTAATGCCATTGACAACGCTCGTAATACTATTGAAACTTGGAACTATTCGCCTGACCAAAAGAAATACATTAGTAACATCCTTGGACAACTGGTAACTCTTAACGGTGACCACATTGTCAACCAAAACGCTTTAATGGACATCTTCCGTGGTGAATTGTCTAGTGGGCTAGGCAAGAGTGTCGATGCTAAAATTAAGGCTGATTACGAATCTGCTTTCCCTGGGCTTTCTGAGTACAACAGTGAGACTGGCGCAGTTCACATGTCTGAATCTCAGTATCAGACCTACGCTTCTGGCATCATGGATTCGGCTACTCAATACGGTGCCCCTATGCCTACTAAGGACCAGATTGGCCAATTGCTTTCCGGCCACGTCTCACCAGCAGAATACAAGCAACGTGTAACAGACATCTATGCCGCTGTCACCAACGCCGACCAAGGCACCAAGAACATCTTGGCTAGCCAATATGGCATTGACCACAACGACTTGATGCACTACATGACTACTGGCAACCTACCTACAATGCAGCGCCAGGTGGCTAGTGCCGAGATTCAGGACTACGCTAACCGAATTGGTTTAAGTGGCGTCAGCACTGCTAACTCTCAGCAACTCGCAGACATGGCTAAATTGTCCGCTACGGCAGGCAATAACCCTCTAGGTGCCGGAGTAGGGCAAATCCAAGGTGCCATGCTAACGGCCGCTAAGGACGCTAACCTACTTAAGGCTAACCCAGGCGGGTCTGCCCCGACAATCAATACGAATCAGTTAATTGGCTCCCAGTTGGCTGGATACGCTGGAACTAGCCAGACCGTAGCCGCCCGAGAAGTACAATTGGCTGAAGAAAAGAAGGCAGCACCCTTTGAAGGGGGTGGTGGCTACGACCAGAGCGCCCGTGGAGTTACCGGTTTAGGTAGCGCTAGGACGTAACATTTATCATTCAAATGATACAATGTTCATAGGTAGTTGGCCCTATGTGGCCGTAGGAGTGCTAACTATCAAACCCGCTTTGGAGGGCATGACCAAAGTGCGTACACAAGTGCTGAAAATATTATCCGCTTTATTAACCTCTGGTAAAGTGCGTACCCGCAAGGAGCGATTAGCATGGCAGAATTTGAAGATTACGAAGACGAGATTGAAGTTGAGCGTCAACCGCTAGACCCGAACATTCGGAAGCAGTTGCGTGAAGCAGAAAAGGCTCGTAAGGAATTAGACGGTCTTAAGGCAGAACTAGAAGCGCAGAAGCGTGAAGTTCAGTTCTCTAAGGCAGGGATTCCAGATTCAGGTATTGGTTCATTATTCCGTAAGGCGTATGACGGTGAAACTTCTCAGGAAGCAATCCGAGCAGCGGCTGAAGAATATGGAATTTTAAAAACTGAATCTATTGAGGATTATTCAAGTAATGCAGAATTAGATGCTCTACGCAGGACGCAAGGCGCAACTGTTGGTAACTCTGGTGCAATGCCAGACCCACAGCAAATGTACCTTGAAGCACTTGCCGCAGCCTCTACTCCTGAAGATGTTATGCGAATCGTAGAAGGAGACTCCGGGCAGAAACTCGGAATGTACTCCTCCCGTGGGTCGTTCTAAGCCTAAAACTTAAACACCTAAAGAAAAGGAGTCAACCAAAATGGCTGACGCATTTACAGGTCAATCGACCCTTGATTTTTCAAAGGCCGCTTATGACCGCATGGCATATTTTGCACTACGCCCAGAACTATACTTTGACGCTGCCGCTGACGTTCAGCCAACGCACCAGAGCATGCCTGGAGCATCAGTTGCATTCACAATTGTTAACGACCTAGCAATCCAGGCTTCTGCGCTAACTGAAACAACAGACGTATCTACTGTTGCTCTTTCAGACAGCCAGATTACCCTGACACTTGCTGAGTACGGTAACGCAGTACTAACCACCGCTAAGTTGCGTGGCACATCATACGTAGACATTGACCCAATCGTAGCCAACGTAGTTGGATACAACGCTGGTGTTTCAATTGACACAATTGCACGTGCTGCACTTGACCAGGGAACAAACGTACAGTACACAGCGGGACTAGGTGCTCAGTCACTCAGTTCTGTAACTTCACGTTCAACCGTTGCCGCAGCAAACACAATTTCATCACTTGACATTCGTGTTGCTCGTGCTCGTCTCCGTTCACAGAACGTTCCTACATTTGGCGGAATGTACGTTGGTTACATCCACCCAGACCTCGTTGCAGACCTTCAGGGCGAAACAGTTGCCGGAAGCAATATACAGGGATGGCGTGCACCACACGTATACGCACAGCCAGGTGAAATCTGGACAGGTGAACTCGGTGCTTACGAAGGTGTTCGTTGGATTGAAACACCACGTGCTCCAGTGTTCGCAGGTGCAGGTGCTTCAGGCACAAACGTTTACGGAACTATGATTCTTGGTCGTCAGGCTCTTGCTAAGACGTTCTCAACAATCGATGGTAACGGAGCGTACCCACACGTTGTTCCAGGTCCAATCACTGACCGCCTCCGTCGTTTTGTACCACTTGGTTGGTACTGGCTTGGTGCTTACGGAATCTTCCGTCAGGCTTCAATCATCCGACTTGAGTCATCATCATTGCTTGGTTCTGACATCGGAACAAACTACGACCCAGCAATTGACATGGGCGAAATTACAGGTGGTACTTCTGCTATTAGCGCTGTTGCGTTTAACAACCCTGCTACTGGATTCGCTACATACTCTGTAGCATCAGTTGCTGGAATCTCAACAGACGAAACTGTAGTTGTATCGGGCGCTACAACAGCCGGAATCAACGGAACATTCGTTGTTACTGCTGTGAACCCAGTAACCAACACATTCACAGTGGCAAACACATTGTCATCGGGAACTGTTGGCGCAAGCGCTATCGTAACAATCCCAACAGCGTAGTAGTACCGGGTAGGAGACAGGTATGCCGTGGCCTTTTGCGTGCGCCCATTGTGGTAGCCGTGATGTTCAGCCCCTCGTGGACGAGATTCAATGTCTCGTCTGCGGGAGGTTGACCGATAGGAACAGCATGCCTGTCTCACGCCTGGACCAATTCACTTCCGAGGAGAAACTCTAATGACTATCCCAACAGGGCTAGGACTCCGCATGGGTGTTGAATCTGCTGACCCAGCAGGTACACCACTTCCTAACCGAGTCACCCGTGCAAAAATGAACGATGCTAAAGCCATTAAAGGCGAAACATCAGACCCATGTTACTGCGGTTGCTGTGACATGACAGACCCAAGGTGGACATAATGGAATCACGTGCATCATTCCCAACCGTAGCCACAGACTTGTTCCGTGGAACTATGGACAACACCCACACAAGTGGTGGAGAATCACACGGACCAACACTCCGTGGCGTAGAGCACAACACTGCTCGTGGCGTTAAAGAAGCACCAGTAATCACTGGAATTACACCAGTTGAATACGCACCTGCTACTGACGCCCCACACGTTGACAACTTCAAAGTACACGGAGACTACTAATGCCAAGTCGTTTAGATGACAGCGCCTACGGCGTAGATGCCCGCAAGGACGGATTCGTTGTTGACGTTCGCCCTACAACACTTCTTGAGCAGAGCCTTATGGGCAATGACCGTGTGAACATGCCTGTAGGAGAAGCAGTTACCGAAGGTGCTGAGTACCAGACAACTGGTGGCGCTCGTATGGGTGACGCTATTGACGCAATCCGCATCGGGGCTAACGGACGCAAGAAGTAGGTCCTGAGTGGCTACATTTACGCCACCCAAGGTCTATGACAATCCGCCGATTCTTCCGGATGCACGGGGATTAGCAAACAGACTATTTCGTTACTTCCCTAACAGGGCAAGGTACGTCACTGTCTTTGCGCTATCGGACGGGACGTTTGTTCAGGACACGGCCACGGCTGAGAACTCCAACACAAACATTCCGTACCCGTACAACCCATGGGAACCATCGGCTCCATTCTCCACGTCATACTACATTAACTACGAAGTAGTACCACCGGTACCAACTGTATCTAAGGTTTCACAGAACCCATATATCGTTAAAGTGTACCAAGAGAAAATGAATGTAACAGCCGCTGAGGTTGCTGCATTAACCGCCGCAGGATACGGAGCACTTATATCATGACCGCAACACCACACAACGTTGGCCTACACCCAGAGGATTGCTTTGGGTGCAAGGCTGCTTCAATTAGCATGTCGCCATCTGCAATGCCTACACGTTCTAACGCTGGGGTAATCAACATGGACACCAAGGCGATGCACGCAGACGTTGCTGCTTACAAGCGACTACGCAAAGATGGAACACAACCTAAGTCGGTAAAAGGTGCTGCGGCACTTGAGTCCCGTGCAGTATCGAAATGGGAAATTGAAACAGGCACCACGCTCAAGGGTGACAGCAAATTGGGCAAGAGACTTGACGAAACACAGGGTGCAATTAACCGAGGAGAATCCGTAATCTAATGAGTTATACCCTTTCCGGTACAGTTGCAGGACCTTCTGGATTTCTTAATGGCGCTGCTGTCTACGCCTATGACATCGCCCTGTTCACTACTGGTGGGGTTGTAAACGCCCCTGTTGCTGGTCAAGCACCACCTACTACAGGTGTCATTACTAGCGGCCCAGGACAAAACGTATTTGGACCTGTAACAACTGGAACTATCTTTGGTGGCCCAGGACAATGGGAACTAACCGTAGCAAACGCCGTCAACTACTTCATTGGTGTTGCTTACCCGCCTAACTCTACTAACGCTCAATGGTACTGGACCCTTGACGAATCTCTCACACAAATTAAAGGTGACACTGGTACACAAGGACCACAAGGTGTAACTGGTGCTCAAGGTTTAACTGGGCCACAAGGTCTAACAGGTGCACAAGGAACAACTGGAACGCAGGGTAATCAAGGGTTCCAAGGAAATCAAGGTTATCAAGGTCTAACAGGTTCACAAGGTACACAAGGCCCACAAGGTCTTACTGGTTCACAAGGCTCACAAGGCGTTACAGGTGCCACGGGAGCACAGGGAAGTCAAGGATACCAGGGTAACCAGGGTAACCAAGGCTCACAAGGTAACCAGGGATACCAAGGTTCTACTGGTTCTACCGGAGCAACCGGAGCGCAAGGTTCTACTGGCGCACAAGGCAACCAAGGCTACCAAGGCAACCAAGGCTTTCAGGGTAATCAGGGATACCAGGGCACACAGGGCAACCAAGGCACGCAGGGATACCAAGGTCCACAGGGCACACAGGGAACTCAGGGTTTTCAGGGACTTACGGGTAACACCGGAACGCAAGGTGTACAAGGTGCAACTGGTTCTCAGGGATACCAAGGCTACCAAGGTAACCAAGGTTTTACTGGTAACACTGGTGCGCAAGGTAGTCAAGGTACACAAGGCTACCAAGGTAACCAAGGGTTCCAAGGTAATCAGGGTACTCAGGGTAACCAAGGCTTTCAAGGTAATCAGGGGTATCAGGGTACGCAAGGTATCCAGGGTAATCAAGGTTACCAAGGCTATCAGGGTATCACTGGAGCCGGTGGAGCACTTGGTTACTACGGTATGTTTTACGACACCACCACACAAACAAACGGTGGAGCGACTACAGCCAACGTTGTAGGCATTAACACCCTAGACGTTGCAAGTGGTATAAGTATTGTAAGTGGTAACAGAGTTACCATTGCCAATGCTGGTACCTATTTCTTTACTGCTGAGTTTCAGTTAAACAAAACTGGTGGTCCAGGTACTTCTGTAGTTACAATGTGGTACTCCAAGAATGGCACCCCAGCAACGGCTGGAGCGTACACAACAACAATTGCTGGTACTAATACTCAAGTAATTGGTAGCGTTATGGACACCAACACTTTTGCTGCTGGTGATTACATTCAGTTTTATTGGGCCACAAGCGATACCAACGTTCAACTTTTAACAACTGCTGCTGGTACTAGCCCAACTCGTCCAGTTACACCATCATTTAACCTTGCCCTAAACCAAGTGCTTTACACTCAGGTCGGTCCACAAGGATACCAAGGTGTACAGGGTTATCAAGGCAATCAAGGTTTTCAAGGTAGCCAAGGGACACAAGGCATACAGGGAGCACAAGGCCCACAAGGCACCGCTGGTACTAACGGTACTAACGGAACTAATGGCGCACAAGGTTCAACTGGAGCACAGGGTCCACAGGGATACCAAGGCTCAACTGGAGCGCAAGGAACGACTGGTTCTACTGGTGCCCAAGGTAACACTGGTGCCACTGGACCTCAAGGTGCTACAGGCTCACAGGGAGCCACTGGTGCCCAAGGAGCGACAGGTAGCCAAGGTTCAACAGGAGCACAGGGTACTCAAGGTTTCCAAGGTGTAACTGGTGCACAAGGTTCTACAGGTTCACAAGGTTCTACTGGTGCTCAGGGAAGTACCGGAGCCACAGGTCCACAAGGACCACAAGGTTCCAATGGTGTTCAGGGTACGCAGGGTTCTACTGGTGCGCAGGGTTCTACTGGTGCTCAAGGTAACCAAGGTTTCCAGGGCGTTCAAGGTTCTACAGGCTCACAAGGTTCTACTGGAGCGCAGGGAACTCAAGGTTTCCAAGGTACGACTGGTTCTTCTGGGGCACAAGGTAGCCAAGGTTCACAAGGAGCCACCGGAGCCACTGGTGCTCAGGGTAGTCAGGGCAATCAAGGCTTCCAAGGCACGCAGGGTAACCAAGGTGCTACTGGAACTACAGGTGCGCAAGGCTCACAAGGATACCAGGGGTATCAGGGTGTTCAGGGTTCACAAGGATTTCAAGGAAGTCAAGGAAGTACTGGTGCTCAAGGTTCTGGTGGTGCTCAGGGTTCTCAAGGTAACCAAGGATTTCAAGGAACGCAGGGGTATCAGGGGTATCAGGGTGTACAGGGAACTCAGGGTGGGCTTGCAAGTGCTTACGCAACCGTTGACCTTACGGCACAGTCAGCAGCAATCGCAGCAACTACGTTATATACTCCTTCAACTGCTGGTCTTTACACCATTCAGTATTACGGTAAAGTCACAACCGCAGCAACTACATCATCAACACTTGGTGTGTTTTCGGTTATTTCTACCGACACCGACTCCAACGTAGTTACCACAGTTGGCCAATCATCTCAACAAAACTCTTTAACCTCTAGTTTCATTTCCGGCTCAATTACCGTTTATGCTAAAGCCTCAACCGCAATTCAGTATTCACTTGGTTACGCCTCATCTGGTGCTACTGCTATGCAATACGAACTGCACATTGTTGTAAGTGGTTCAACAAGCACAAGTACTAGTCCAACGGGCGACGGTGACCAAAACATTATTCCTAACCAAATGTATTCATAAAGGACAATCATGGCAACATACTCAAAGCAATTACTAAGTGGTTCAACACAGGGGCTTCCAATCAAGGTTGTGGCCACAAGTTCTACCGGAACGACTATCCACGCCACAGGTACTTCTGCTACAACCATTGACGAAGTATGGCTCTATGCCACTAACACCTCGACTTCGCCTGTACTTTTGACAGTGCAGTACGGTGGAACAACGGCTCCTGACCAGAACATCATCATTACTATCCCACCACAATCGGGTCTAACTCTTATCACTCCTGGACTCATTCTTACAGGCACAGGTTCGGCTGCAAACACCGTTTACGCTTTCGCAGCAACAGCCAGCGTAATCACAATCTCAGGATACGTCAACAGGGTTGCATAATGAGTAATTCACTTCACAGGGGCGAGTCAAGTGGTCAAGTTTCAGACTGGATACCTTCGGCTAGTTCAGTAACCCCTCGCTCAAACACATCTCAAATCATTCCCTACGGACTACAACTTCGCCAGACTATTAACGCTGGTACTACTTCGGTAACTATCCCTGCTGGTATTAACTGGGTCTTTGCTATCTGCGTTGGTGGCGGTGGAAGTGGAATTTCAATTAATGCTGCAGGTGCAGGTGGCATTACTTGGGGTTGGACCCCGGCTTGTTCTAGTTGCGTAGTTGGTGCTGGTGCCGGTGCTAGTGCTGGTGGTTTTACTCGTTACGGACACC
>Ga0208257_1000223_pt1 | contig 18943 bp, 17 predicted proteins | sample CryBogCBH10Sep07_FD_184610 | JGI IMG/M metagenome (GOLD analysis project Ga0208257, IMG submission 184610) | Freshwater microbial communities from Crystal Bog, Wisconsin, USA - CBH10Sep07 (SPAdes) | ecosystem: Environmental > Aquatic > Freshwater > Lake | place: Crystal Bog, Wisconsin, USA... | reverse complement strand
ATAAGAACGTGTTTATAGATTTAGCTAATCATTTATTTAAAATATACTATAAACTTGCAGTTAATATTCTTAATCTAATAAATTAAACTTTTAGGCAAATTAAATATATAATTTATATAGATGAGTAAGAGGGTATTAGATAGAGTTGCAATTATTATGCCGGCATTTAATGAATCGGAAGTCATATCCGAAACCCTTAGGAATATAAAAAAAGAATTGAAGAAGTTAGATGAAATTAAAACAGATTTAATAGTTGTTAATGATGGCTCTTCTGACGAAACCTATGAATTAGCTAAGAAGTATTCAACTGTACTAAATCATTTAGTTAATATGGGATCGGGTGCTGCAACAAGAACTGGTCTTGAATATGCAAAGCGTAATAAATATAAATACGCGGTAACTATAGATGCTGATGGTCAACATGCACCTAAGGACCTTGTTAAGATTATTAATAAATTATTGAATTCGAAGTTTGATCTAGTTGTTGGTAGTAGGATGTTAAAGCCAGGAAAAATGCCAATTAATAGAAAGTTTGGAAATAATTTACTTAGCATAATGACTACAATTTTTATGGGCGTAAAAGTATCAGACTCTCAATCGGGTCTAAAAGGTTTTTCTAGGAAAGCTATAGAAAAAATAGATATAAAAACCAATGGATTCGAGTTTTGTTCAGAAATACTTTGGAAGGCAGGTAGAGCCAATCTTAAAATTGTAGAAATCCCAATTAATGCTATTTATACAACATATTCGCTAGGTAAGGGCCAGACCAGCATTAATGCATTACGAATCATTAAGAGTATAATTACTCAGAAATTAAGAGACGTTTAATATGCTTTTTAATAAATATAATGTACTAATTTATCTTACTGCTCCAGTATTAATACTTTCCCTTTTTAGAATAATGGATAATTATAAAAGAAGAAAAATAGGTTCTAAGAGTACGATAATACTTTTGGCTTCCTGGATTGTATTAACTACCGGTCTTATATTTAATAAATATATTTTTGATGTTATTAGATCCTCTAAATTGAGTGATAGTACTCCGCTAAGTCTATATGATGTTATTCAGATTAGCTTAATTGTATTTCTAATATATATTACTTTTAGACATACATTTAAAATAGAAGAACTTAAGGGCAAAGTTACTAAGTTGAATCAAGAAATAGCTTTAAAAGACAAACAAAAGCGCTAGTAATTACGACAAGTATCGTAATTTGTTACAATAATTTGTTGATTGGATTTCAATGGCATATCAAATAATTTAGCCTCATCTCTGCCAGTTAATAATGTTATAGACTTTCCTTGGTCTAATCCTTGCGTAATCAACTTAATGTATTTATTGTTCTTGTCGTAATTTTGGCCATATATTTTGGTCGAATCATCTTCTAGTATATGCATAGCCCAGTTTCCATTCATGCTGACAGCCATTGCTATCCTGTTGCTCATTAGCGTGTCATTTGATCCGCAGTTCTCTAAGAATGCAATATTTTCCTGTTCTCCATCTTGAACCCAAGCAGATATATCAAAGGATGTTTTATTACTTATATTAATGCCATTTATATTTATGTATTTCATAGTTGACTGAGGAATATTTACATACCTAAAATTATAAAAAGTAGTATCAAAATAATTATTTTCTTGGTAATTAATACTATATAAAAATGTATAGATAGATAGAGTGGCTAGAATTATATAGATTATTCTATATCGAAAAGTTTTGTCTTTGCTTAATAGTTCAAATATCTCGCTAATGAATATGCTGACTATAACTACGGAGATTGTTACAGGAACGTAAAGTTCTTTTTCGGAATAGTAGCTAATTGTATGTACTGTAATTTCTTGGTAGGTAAATAAAATAATTGTCCAGACCAATGACCCACTAAGCATGTAAATTAAAGGTAGATTTTCGGATTTTCTGTTCTTATATAAATACCAAATAGATATTACTATTAATATGAGTGAAAAAGTATAACCAATCGATATAATTCCCCCTCCAAAATTTGTCGAGCTAATTTTATTGCCCGTTAATATATATATGAAAACTAAAACGCTCAGAGATAGCTGCGTTATTAAACCCACCGAACCCACTCTATGTTCATTAATCAGGGTTCTAATTTTTGCTTTATATACAAAAAGTAGTATGGCTACTATTACTGCCGGATAATAGAACGTGTACGTATATGATGTAGCCAGCAGTACTGTACCTAGAATAAATAATCTTAGATTGCCTAGTCCATTCTTAATAAGATCAAACAATAAGTAAGTTATCAGAAGTATTAACGCTATGTCCGTATATGCGTTATAGAAACCTGTAAGCAGCATCGATTGAAGATAGCTGGAATAGAAATAAACAAACAAGGTAGAGCTCAAGAGAAGGATAGATAGTTTACTGGATTTAATAAATAGCATTACTACATAGCAAATAAGTGAACTTGTAATTGCTAGATTAAATAAATTAAACCAAAGAAATATATTAATTTTATTGTAGGTGGAATGATAGACATCGGAACTACGATTCATTATTAGATATGCTTGTGCTGTTAGATAATGCGCCCCTTGTGGGTATGGAGAATCACCTTGGAAGTTATATTTAATTTGATGTGCGTCATTGGCTGTAAGTATGTATTTGCCTAAGTAGGAAATTTCATTAGTTAAACTTAGATGAGAAACTGAATCGTTTCCTCTTCCGGCTTGTTCGATTCTTTTTGTTAAAGTATTTTGAGAAGTTAAAAATCCACCCATGGAAACCAAAACATAAACAAATACAGCTAAACTAATAAGTTCTTTTTTCGGAAATAAATCTTTTAATTTGGTTTTAAGCGAGATGCGGTCGATCTTAAGTATGAACAATGCGTTTAAGCAAAGTAATAGAGTTAAATCTATTAATAAAGTAAATCTTATATGTAAGAAATAGAGAAGAAAACCAGACACTATTAATGTGCTGGAATAGATCAGGTAGGTAGTGATGAGTCTCATTATTAGGCCTAATTTTATGTAAGGACTAAATAATGAAGCCAGAAATAGAAGCAGGGCGGTGGATATGATTGGATTTAAGATTATACCAATGACATAAAATAAGAAGGCAATAATTAAGAAGATGTTTTTTTTATTTTTAAACCAATTTTTCATTGTTAACTAATTTTTAGTTTGGGATGTAGAGCCGCTACTTTGAACAGATTTAGTATTTAACGCTGCGTCTATAACTTTTGTGAAATCCTGAAGAGTGTTATTAACTTGTATCTGCTTTCCATTAAGGAAGAATGATGGGGTTGCATTAACATTTAAATTATTTCCCGCACTCTCATCAGCTAAGATTAAATTGTTAACTTGTTCAGAACTGTATAATTGTTGAAATTTGGTAGTGTCTAATCCTAGTGACTTAGCGTATTGAACAAATACTTGAATTGGGTCACTTACACCAATCCATGTGGGTGTTTTTTCGCTACTATTATAGTAAACAAGATTTTGTTCATATAGTAGATTGTGCATTTCCCAGAACTTGCCCATGAGCCCAGCTGCTTCAGCTGCTCTAGCGGCTGCATATGCATTTTGGTGAATTGATGTTAGTGGGAAGTTTCTAAATTGGAAAGCTATTTTATCTCCATACTGAGCAATAACTTGTTGAATAGTGTTATGGTATTCGCCACAGTAAGGACATTGATAATCTCCGTACTCTACTAAAGTTACAGTACTAGAAGTTTTACCTTCTACGTGACTGGTTGGTTTGGATGAGCTTGATGCGCTATTTTTTCCAAAAGAAACTATTCCAATAAATACACCTACTATTACGACTACTATTAACCAAAATTGTTTAGACATTAGATACCCTTTATTTACTTAATCTAATTATACATTACTTTAGATTGGTAAAATATATGCAGATTAAAGTACAATATTCATATTAAATAAGCTTAAAAATTATGACATTTATACTTGGATTAATATTTTTAATTTTTACCATAGGAGGACTTGATGTTCTCAAGTCTTACAGACATTTCTCTAGAAAAGAGCTCAAAGCTAGATCTCTCAAAGGCGATCCTTTAGCTACTAAGCTATTCCAGGTTGCAACCTACCAGAATTCTTTAGAAATGCTAATGTACTTCTTTATAGCGGTATCTTTCACGGTTACTTTCTTTATATTTAATTCGCAAATGCCTTCATGGCTTTCTTTCATTTTCCTATTCTTGCTGATATTGGTTTCTTTTGTTTGGATGCCAAATCTAAAAGCTTCATATTTTGGAATTAAAACAGCTAAAGTTCTTTCTGGTCCAATCTCTTTCGTATTAGATTATGTTCATCCTTTTCTTAATAATCTAACACTTTTCCTAAAAGCCAACTTTAGAAAAAATGATCATATCTACGATCTTAAGGATTTGAAAAATAGGCTAGTAGATATCTCCAAGGATCAGAGAACATCAATAAATGTCGAACAAGTTAAATTATTAGAGAATATGGTTGATGGTTTGAGTCTAGAGGTTAAAGAAATTGCCACACCATGGCACAAACTAAAACACTTATACGTAGATGATACAGTTGGGCCAATAGTATTAAATGAATTACATAAACAAGGACAAAAAATTGTTCCTGTTTTGAATGACAAAAAAGATAAAGAGTTATTAGGGCTTATTAATATTGAGAGATTTGATGTGAATAAAGACTCTAGTGTTAAGTCTAAATTAGAGCGCCCAATTTTCTACATAAATGAAAATGCTACCTTAATAGATGCTTTCTTAACGTTCTCTGAAACAAACTATGCGGCCTTCGTGGTTATAGACGATAATCAGAAAAATGTTGGAGTATTAACCCTCGGTAATTTAATGGAAAGGATTACTAAGGGATTGGCTTTTGAGGAAAATGCTGAAGAAATTAAAGAAAATGAAGCCATATCTTAAATAAGGTGTTAAAATAGAACTAAATTATGCGAGTAATATCTGATCAAATTATTAATCAGGTGGGCAAGAAAATCGAATTGGCTGGTTGGGTTCAAACCCGAAGAGACCATGGCGGTTTAATTTTTATTGACCTTCGAGACCATAAAGGATTAGTGCAGCTTGTTATTCATCCTGACAACAAGGAAGTTTTTGCTGTAGCTGAATCTCTTAGAGATGAGTACGTAATTAAAGCTCACGGAATCGTAAAAGAACGAAGTAAAGATTTAGTTAACGATAAAATTATCAGCGGTAGGGTTGAAGTTGCAGTTGAAGAACTAGAGATTCTAAATAAGAGTGAGCCATTACCAATCCAGATTTTTTCTGATGCACAATCTAGCGAAGAGCTAAGACTTAAATATAGATATCTAGATTTAAGACGGCCTAAAATACAGGATCTCTTAAGAAAAAGAGCTAGCATGTATAGATTTATTAGAGATTACATGGAGAATAATGAATTTACTGAAGTTACTACTCCAATTATTGCAAACTCTTCACCTGAAGGAGCTAGAGACTTCCTGATTCCCGCTAGACTTCATCCTGGTAAATTCTATGCATTGCCTCAAGCGCCTCAACAGTTTAAGCAGTTATTGATGGTAGGAGGACTTGATAGATATTATCAGATAGCGGCCTGTTTTAGAGATGAAGACTCTAGGGCGGATAGACTATACGGAGAGTTTTATCAGTTAGATCTTGAGATGTCTTTTGTGTACGACGGTGAAACTGTTAGAAACACAATGGAGCCTCTTATTAAGAATTTAGTTACAGATTTTGGTAAAAAGAAATTAAAGACAAGTGAAGTACCAAGAATTAGCTACGTTGATGCAATGAATAAGTATGGTTCAGATAAGCCCGACCTTAGATTTGATATGGAATTATTAGATGTATCAGAGGTATTTGGTGAATCTGAATTTGGAGTATTCACTTCAGCCATAAAAGAAGGCGGAGTTGTTAAAGTTATTAATGTAAAAGGTGGCGCAAAGTTCTCAAGATCTGAAATAGATAAATATACAGAAATTGCTAAAGAAGAGGGCGCTAAGGGACTTGCTTATATTCTAAACGATAAGGAAATAAAGTCTCCAATTCTTAAATTCATCAGTGATACAGAGCTAAATGCATTGATTGAAGCTACTGACTTTAAAGACGGTGATGCATTATTCTTTGCTGCAGATAAATTATCTAAGGCTAATGCAATTCTAGGAAAGCTTAGAAGTGTTTTTGGTGCAGATTTAGGATTAAAAAATCCTAACGAAGTGGCACTAGCTTGGATAGTTGATTTTCCATTTTATGAATGGGACGACAAAGGTAATAAGTTAGATTTTGGACATAATCCATTTTCAATGCCAAAAGGTGGAGCTAAGGCTCTTGAAGAAAGCGACCCATTAAATATAGTTGCCGATCAGTATGACATGGTGATGAACGGATATGAAATTTGTTCTGGTGGAGTTAGAAATTATAACCCTGAAATTATGTACCAAGTTTTTGCAAAACTAGGTTTCACTAAAGATTACGTAAATGAGAAGTTCGGTGCCATGATAAACGCATTTAAATTTGGAGCTCCTCCTCACGCGGGTTGTGCATTTGGAATCGATAGAATATTTATGGTTCTAGTTGATGAGGACAATATTAGAGAAGTGGTAGCATTCCCTAAGAATGGCTCAGGAATGGACTTAATGACAGGATCTCCTTCAGTAGTTGAAGATAGTCAGTTAAAAGAATTAAATATTAGAGTTAAGTTAGACTAATTTTTGTTAAAATATATCTATATATAGAGGTGGGACATTTTAGATTATGGAGTTAAACAATAACAAGCCAAGACCCAATAGCATGGAAGGTTTTGTTGTTCCAAAACACCATAAAGAATACCATGTGCCAGAAAAAGATCAGGCACATAAGGAGCCGGATCCAGAGGTTGTAGAGGAAATTGAAGATTCTAAGACCGATAAAATAATTGACGATATCTTACTTAATGAAAGCAACTCTTTAATGAGTGCGGAAGATAAAGCATACGAAAATATTGAAAAACCCAAGAAAAAGAAGAAATCCAAATTCACTAGAATAGTACTTAACAAATGGAATTTCGTAATTTTATTTGTGATGGTTGCTATAGTATTCTCTATTCCTTTTACTAGATACAAGATTTTGGGGATGTTCCTTAGTAATATTCTAAGTGTTCAAGTAGTAGATTCAGACACTACAAATGGGATAAGTGGAGTTGACGTCACAATTGATTCTAAAAAATATCAATCTGACTCAAAAGGCTTGATTAGCGCTAAACTTCACCTAGGTAAACACAAGTTGTCATTTAGTAAGCCATACTATAAATCTCAGGAAGTTAGTGTATTTGTAGGATTTAGTAAGCCACCAATTTCAAAAGTGAATCTTATTGCTACTGGAAGGCCGGTAAACGTATTAGTGGAGAATAAATTAGATAAGTCTCCAATTGCTAATGCTAAAATAACTATTCTAGGAACAGATTATCTTACTGACACTTCGGGTAAGGTAAGAATGATGCTACCTACAACCAACGAAAGCTATGTAGCTATGGTTAGTGCACAAAAATATAACAATTATACTGCAACCATAGTTCAAAGCGTCAATAATACTGAAAATCTTATTGATCTAGTGCCAGTAGGTATAATTTATTATCTTCAGCAAAATTCTGGAAAGATTAATCTAGTATCTAGTAATCTAGATGCCTCTAATTTAAAAGTTATTGTGAGCGGTACTGGAAAAGAAGATCCTAATAATACACAGTTATTTAAATCTGCGGATCTTGCTCACATGGTTTTATTTACAAATCGTAATTCCACTACAAACCAGCTTTATTATCTAAGCGATAAAAATAATAATCTTTTCGTGATAGACAAGGGGGATGATTTTATTACTCCACTTGGTTGGATTAATAATAATTATTTCTATCTAACAGAGTCCAGATCACTAACCCCTAATAGCAATGGCTATGCCCAAATAAAGGAGTTTAATCCAAGCAATAACACGGTTTCTGTGATAGATAGTTCTCGTCAGCAAACATCTGACACAAACACTACGGACTATGCATATCAGACATTTAGCAACATTGTGGTGCTTGGCGGCCAATTGCTATACAGCGTAGTTTGGAATGTAGCAGGTAACTTAGATTCTTCTAACTTATCTGATCAAATAAGAGGATTCACTCCCGGCGCTACAAAATTTCAGAATTTTTACAACTTTAATGTTCAAGATTCTGAATCTTTATCCATTAAACAATATGCCTCTAAATCTGCATACATAGGTGTTAAGTCTATTCAAAGTAATAAAACTTTTTACTACAATTTTGTAAATGGAGCCGTACTTCCAATAAATATTGATCAGAATACTTTTTCTAAAAACTATCCTAAATTCACAATGTCTCCCGATCAAAGCCAAAGCTTATGGTCGGATAGTACAGGAATGTACTTAGGGTTTAATTCTAGTACTACTTCCAATAAGTTAAACTTCAGTGGCTATTCATTCTATTCTTGGCTAGATAATGCCGATCTACTTCTAGTTAAGAACTCTAACTTGTACGTTGGATCCATCAAAACCGGCAAGACTTTTATGGTCGGTGCGGTACTCAACCAATAATACTTACTGTAAAAAATATTAAGCAAAGAGAAGCCAGTATTATAGTGGCTAGCATTGAAAATCCTGCTAGGTCTGGGCTCCATGAAGGGCTAAGGAAAGAGAACTGATATAAGGAAGGATCGATATTTATCTTGTAAAGAGAGTGAGTATTTATGTAGTTTTCCACGCATGGAATTCTATATGCACCGTAAAATCCATTGGGGACTGTCTTTTGACAATAGTATTCCGCATCAGTATAAATTTTAGTGTTATCTGATTGTTTTGTTAGCTGAGACTGCAATAATCTTTGATATGTATATTCAAGCTGTACTGGTGGATATAAGGAATTGTTTTTAGTTAATGAAGTATTCATATGTCCAGTTACAAAATTTCTAAGATTATTTAGGGCCGTCGTTACATCTCCGTTATTTTGGTCTACGGCATATAAATTATCCCTAAGCGTGCTCATGTGTGAGTAATTTGATCTAAGTGAAAAAACAAAAATTATTGCGCTAGCACTAAAGAGTAGGAAAAATAATAGGCTCAACAATTTATACTTTTTATTCTTTTTGTGTCTTTCTGCCATATAATTAAAAGTATAACAATTATTAAATATTATTTATGCATATACATTTTGTAGCTATTGGTGGTGCCGGTATTAATCCTCTTGCTAGGTTTGCTATTAAGGCAGGTCACGAAGTCAGTGGCTCGGATTTAAGATCTAATTCGCTTATCGAGCAAATGAAAAATGACGGAGTGGATATATTTATTGGTGACGCTCTAGATGGATTAAAACTTTTTGAAAATAAAGTAGATTGGGTGGTGTATAGTTCTGCTGTTAGCATGAATCAAGATAATAAAGAATTCTTCAAATATCTAGATGAAAAAGATATAAAACATTCTAAGCGAGATAAATTTCTAGACTATTTAATAAAAGATAATAATCAGAAGCTAATTGCTATAGCGGGAACTCATGGAAAAACCACCACAACTGCAATGCTAAGTTTCTTGATGAACAAACTCAATTTAAAAGCCAATTACATACTTCCAGCAGAAGTGGATTTTGGCGATTCTGTAAATTTCTCAAAAGACAATGAGTATTTAATTTATGAAGCAGATGAGTTCGATAGAAACTTCCTTTCATTTAAGCCATATATTACATTAATCTCTGGAATATCTTGGGATCATCAAGAGATCTATCCAACAATAAAGGAATATAATGATGCATTTATTCAGTTCATAAACCAATCTAAGAATGTATATATCTATGAAAATGATCAAAAATACCTAGAATATAGTTCCGACAACATGATTATCCTAAGTCCCGAGGATCCGAGAATTAAATCTCTGAATATTCTAGGTAAATACAATAGAGAAGACGCATTCCTCGGAGCGCTTAGCGTATCGTCGGAATTCAATCTTTCCCTAGATAAATGTCTTAGAACAATAGAGGAATTTAAAGGACTCCATAGACGAATGGAGGAGATTACGACTAATTTATACACAGATTATGCGCACACTCCAGAAAAGATTAAGGCAGCTATTAATGTAGCCCTAGAGATGACTAAAATTACCAATCAGAAACTCGTAGTAGTATACGAACCCTTAACAAATCGAAGACAGTTATTTATTAAAGATAAATATAAAGATGTTTTTATCGGGGTAGATAAGCTTTATTGGGTGCCAAGTTATCTAGCAAGAGAAAATCTCCTAGATAAAATATTAGCTCCCGATGAACTCATTGAGTATCTGGATAATAAACATATTGCTATATCTGCGGATTTTAATTCTCTTAAGGAAATCATAGACCGCCATTTGGGTAGTAAAGATTTTATTCTTTGCATGAGTGGTGGTGGAGCTGGCAGTCTGGACGAATGGCTTAGGGAGAATTACTAATCTTCGTTGTATTTTTTAAACCTCTTAAGATTATAAATTAACAGATATGAATTAATTACACCTGATTAAATCTGTAATAAGGTGTTGACAAGGGTTGCCTCTCGGGGTTATCTTAGGGGTACAAACAATTAATAAGAGAGGGAAATAAGCATGGCTTACCAACACACTAACTCTAAAGGTGTAACTTACCACTTAAACTCAAAGAAAGTAACTCTTCGAGGCGGTAAAGAACAAACAATCTATTACTTTTCTAAGGACGAACGACCAGAAGGAACTGATCTTCCTGATGGATACGAAGTTAATGAGAACCCACGAAACGGTTTCTTAACTATTAAGCGAAAGTAATAACTGTCTAATTAAAGACTTTTAATACAACAATAGCCCCTACTAATCTAGGGGCTATTTTTATATAATTGAATAAGTGAGCGACAACATTCTAAAAGTAAAAAATCTAAAGAAAACATATAACAATAAGCTAGCTGTTGATGGTATTAGCTTTGAGGTTAAAAAGGGTGAAATCTTCGGAATCCTAGGACCTAACGGCGCGGGAAAGACCACTACATTAGAGATGATAGAAACTTTGAGGCCCATAGACTCCGGTACTATCACTGTAGATGGCATAGATGTTCAAAAGTATCCAGATGCCGTAAAGCAGATTATTGGCGTGCAGCCACAGACTGCAGCTTTTCAAGATAAACAAAAACTATCTGAAATTATTGAACTTTTTGCTTCAGCTTATGGCGAAAAAGTAGATGCTAAAAAGTTCTTAGATGAAGTTAATTTAGGCGAAAAGATTAATAGTTATGCTGAAGACTTAAGTGGTGGTCAAAGACAGAGACTGAGTATTGCTACAGCAATAGTACATAACCCAAGAGTATTTTTCCTGGATGAGCCTACCACCGGCTTAGACCCCCAGGCTCGTAGAAATCTTTGGGATCTTATTAAAGAAATTAGAGATAAAGGCGTAACGGTCATAATGACAACTCATTATCTCGACGAGGCAGAAATCCTATGCGACCGAGTAGCTATTATGGACAAGGGCAAGATTATAGCCCTTGATTCGCCAGCTAATTTAATTAAGACGCTCCTTAAAAAAGGATTCAAGAAAGAGCAAAAAGTAGAGCAAGCAAATCTTGATGATGTATTCATAGACTTAACTGGTAAAGGACTAAGAGATTAATATGGATAAAGCACATATCCCAAAGGTCAGCTTCGTTAGAAAGCTCAAGACAGTAGCAACTTTCACTAGATTAAATACAAAAAGATTTTTTAGAGACAGATTGGCTATTTTCTTTGGAATACTTTTTCCACTAATATTCCTGTTTGTTTTCGGATCAATTTCAAAAGGAGGCGGAAAATTATCCTTCAAGGTAGCAATCCTTAATGATTCTAAATCTAGTTATTCAACTACATTTATAAATCAATTAAAGAGTTCCAAATTATATAAAATTGATAGCACTGTAAGTAATTTAAATCAGGCTGAAAACAAGATGTCTAAGAGCCAATTAGATGGAGTCATATATCTCAATAAGGACTTTGGAGTGTTTGAGAAAGGCAATAATTATCCAAGCGGACAAGTAGAAGTTATATACACGCAAAATCAGGTGACTTCAGGTCAGACTATTGCATCCGTACTAAATCAGAGTTTAAGCGGAATAAACTCTAAATTTGTCACGACTAAAACACCTTTTGTTGTAACTCAGAATCAACTTAATCGAAAGAGTTTAACTACTTTTGATTACACCTTTGCAGGACTTCTAGGGTTTTCTATTATTGGTATAGGAATATTTGGGCCAGTAAATGTGTTCCCAGAACTTAAAAAACAAGGAATCTTAAGAAGACTTCACACAACTCCAATTGCTGTATGGCAATATTTCTTATCTACAATGTTCTCTCAGTCTATTATTGGAATTGTTTCTATTGCAATTCAGTTCATCATCGCTATTCTAGTATTTAATCTTAAAGTGGTCGGGAATTACTTGGAGATCATTACATTCTTGGTGCTTAGTATATTCATGGTTCTAGGGATTGGTCTCGCAATTGGAGGCTGGGCAAAGAATGATCGCCAGGCAGCACCACTATCTAACATAATTGTGTTTCCTATGCTATTTTTATCGGGAACTTTCTTCCCAAGATTCCAGATGCCGCAATACCTACAAGCCGTAACTAATTATTTGCCCCTAACGCCAGTTATAGACGGTATGAGGCTACTTACAACTGAAGGTAAGCATCTAACTCAGATAATGCCTGAAATAGGCCTAATACTTATCTGGATGGTTGTTATCTACTTTATAGCTTTTAAAGTCTTCCGTTGGGAGTAGACAAATTAGCATAAGTGTGTTATAATAAACACCAATGAAAAACTTCAACCCAAATCAACCGCCACTATTCCCTGAAGATGAAGGTAATGGAGAAAATAAAGATCCTAGACCAACATTTGATGGTCCTACTCACATTGTAGACCCTAGAATTATAGACAGAATACGTTCCATGAACCCTGGAATTAGTAGTGGAGAAGCTCAAGAAAACGAGGTTGAATCACTATTGGATAAGAGAAAAAAACAACTTGCATCAATGGATCCTGAAGAATTAGATGCTGAGCTACAAAATGCATCAGATGTAATTATGAATTCACCAGATGATGATGGCCATTTCGGTAATAGACGTAAGAGTAGTGAAGAAATTGATGCCGAACAAACTATGAAGCTAATATTTGAACTCAAAGAAAGCAGAAAAGCTGAAGCAGAAATTGCAGAATCTCCAATCACGGAAGATTTATTAGACGAGTTAAGTAGAGATACTTTTTCGGATTGGTATTCAAGATACGTAAAAGTTAGAACTACTGCCATCAAAGAAAGACTTAATGGTGATATAAGTATTGATGAAGAGTATGCAAAGATTGAAGCTGGGCTTGAAGAATTAGGTGACCCTAAATTTACCAGTGTTGAAGAGATTGAAAAACTTGAAGATAAGGTTAAGAATTTATTAAGAAAATATAATAGAGATGAAGTGGAATCTGTATCCAAGGAAGCTAAGGTAATCGATACTGCCCTTAAAGTTCTAAATGATTTAGAGCGAAACAAGCATTTTATTTCTGACGATAGTTATGTTGCTGATGCCAAGAAAAAGCAATCTGAAGCTGAGTCGTCTAGGCACTCCTATTTAACAAAAGAAGATTTAAAAGAACTTTTAATTGATAGATCGTTCGATGAAAGAGTTTTAGAATTATTTACTCCAGAAGAAACACTAAAGCTTACTGAATACCTTTCCAAGAAAAACATGGCTTTCGGTCGTGTAGTAATTGACGACAGAAGATTTGGTGATGCTTCAAACACTATGGATATTAATATCAATTCTCTTCGAAACAAGATTGTAAACAAATTCTTTGGTCTTAAGCGAGCAGGTAGATTAGAAGGTGACGCAAAGAATCAAGCTCTTAATTTCTTTAACGAATTTGTTAATGAATATTCGGGAAGACATCTTGGTGGTAATGGTAATAAGAAGTTTGATGATATGACTACTGAAATTGAAAGAATTGAACACTTAAGTTACAGAAAAAGACAAAGACTTAGCTCTTTAGCCAAAAAGATTATAGATAACAGAGATAAGTAAGAACTTATATGAAGGATAAAACCCTTTATATTCTAGCTCCAATGTATGAGGTAACTGATACTGTTTTTCGAAGTATTATTGCTGAACTTTCACCTCCAGATATCTTTTATACAGAGTTCGTAAATGTTGATGGACTTCAAAGTAAAGGAAGAGAAGCTATTCTTCCAAGGTTAAAATATTCAAAAAAAGAAAAACCTCTTATTGCACAAATCTGGGGTTCTAAACCAGAAAATTTCACCGCAACAGCTAAAGAATTAGTTAAGATGGGGTTTGACGGAATAGATATTAATATGGGTTGTCCGGATAGAAATGTTACTCGTGCTGGACTTTGTTCTGCGCTTATTAATAATAGGGAGCTAGCTAAAGAAATCATTGACGCCACAAAAGCTGGAGCGGGTAAACTTCCCGTCAGCGTGAAGACTAGGCTGGGTTATAACTCGATAGATTATTCATGGCATGAGTTCCTTCTTAATCAAAGCATAGATAGCCTAATTATTCATGCTAGGACCAAGAAGCAGATGAGTAAAGTTCCTGCAGATTATGAAGCTTTAAAGGAAATAGTAAAACTTCGAGATAAAATTTCACCCAAGACTAAGATAATTGGAAATGGTGACATATTTTCCAGAAAACATGGAGATGATATCGCTAAGAAATACAAGCTTGACGGAGTTATGATTGGCCGAGGTGTATTCAGGGATCCTTATGTTTTTAGTAAAAACTCACCATGGGAAAAATTATCTAAAGATGAACGAATTGATATATTCAAAAAACATGCCAAACTATGGAAAAAGACATACGGAGATAACAAGCCTGTATATATTCTAAATAAGTTTTGTAAGATTTATATTAATAATTTTGACGGAGCTAAAGAGCTAAGAGATGATCTGATGCAAAGTCAGAATATTGATGAACTTATAGATAAATTAAACAAATTATAATGGTGGGGGCGGTAGGAATCGAACCTACTACCAAGCGGTTATGAGCCGCCTGCTCTGACCGATGAGCTACGCCCCCATTTCTTCTCTTATTATACCCCAATTAAAAGAGAGTATAACAGATTTTAATATAAGATATAATATTATTAATAACTTCTATGGATAAATTAAAAATAAACAAATACTACAAGAGAACAATAAAGTACTTAGAAAGACTAGGGGATATTAGATATTCTGGTCAATTAATATTCTTAATCTTAATTGTTATGTTGACATGGAGTGGGGTAAGATCTCTGGAAACGAACTACAAATTACAGCTTCAAATCGCATCCTTAAACCAAAGCAACCAATTGGCTTCTCTTGAAAATACCAATATTAGTTTAGAAAATCAGTATTTGGAGTCCAATCAATTCCTAGACATATCTGCGAGACAAAATCTTGGACTAGCATCAACAGGAGAGCAAGAATTATTAATGCCTAAGAACGTGGCTTTAAGTTATATTGCGCCAAGTAATATAAAGACTGTCACTTCACAGGAATCAGTAGCAAAACCCAGTAATTATCAATTATGGGTAGACTTTTTCCTTCATAGGAATGAGTTCTCAACTAAGCGTTAATGCCCTTAGGGTTGCAAAAACACCTTAAATTTGCTAAAATAACAAAATAAATTGACGCGGGGTGGAGCAGAGGCAGCTCGATTGGCTCATAACCAATAGGTCGCAGGTTCGAGTCCTGCCCCCGCAACCAAGTCATGCACCAACAGAGATAGACCGGGTTCCTAGACCGGTCTTTTTTATTACTTCTTAAAACCTTACCTCTGTAACTAGGTTCGAGTCTTATCCCTATTGGCTCGAACCACTGAATCACGCTTAAAGTACCTTATTACCTCTAGGGCAGGGGTTCCTAAAGAGTCCAGCCGCCTATATTAGGGTTGGACAGACGAAATATAGACCGGGTTCCTAGACCGCTATTCGTCCTTGTTTTCTTTAATAATAGTTACTGAGTCTTTAAATACTGCAGTAACTTCTGAGAGTATCCCGCTTGGGTGTACGTCTTTATTGCTAATATCGAAGCCTAATCTCTTGCGTGGAGAATCAACGAAAAGTTGAACTTTCTCGCCAGATCCATTAGTTTTTCCTATCTGGATCATGGCCTGGACACCGTTGGATGAATCGTAAACCTTAGTCTCTATCCAATATTCCTTAAGTAGTTTCTTTTTCTCTTTAGCAATTGTAGTGTAGCCGTCTACATCGATATTAACTGTCTCCATATCTTTTAAATTATCTCTATTGACCAAGTGTTTTACTACTTCCTGCTGGTCTTCGTAGCTATTCTGAAGTCTAGTGTACTCATTTGGATCGACTGGGCAGAAGATACTCTCGCCATTTGAGTTTTCCCAGTCAATAGACAGGGGTATCAAATGTGTTTCACAGTAGGCTACAGGTTTTCCAGATGATGTTACTGACCATTTTATGTTTGGTGGGTCGTTCGAAAATTTATAGAACCTGCCAGAAGGACCTGTGTTATTTATTGTCATAATTAGTAATTATATCTTAGTTACAACTATAAAATTATCTGTCCGCTTTTTATTTTTAGAGGGTTCATTATTCCTTTTGTTAAATTGGCTTTTTCACTAAAACTACCCTTCTTTAACACGTACCTAGCATATTCAATTATCGGCTTATCTAATTTATGATCTACTCCATAATGCTCAAATAATGCCTCAGTAGCCGCACTATGCTTTTCAATTTCCGACAGTAACCCACCCGATAATTTTATAGAGTCAGCATTCTTAGCAATGAAGTCCTCTAGTAGCTCAATAAGCTTAGTTTCGTTTATATATTTTTCTGGGCATTTTAAGTCAATCTTTTTGGTGCATCGGTAATAAACATGTCTATTAAATTTACCACTAAGTAATTTCTTAAATTTTTCTTCTGCAGTAACATCTCCACCACAATGCCCGCACTTTAGTAAACCACGAAACGCAAACTGCTTTGATCCCCATTTACCCTTGTTAACACCTCTAAATTGCTGAACAAGTTCAAACAAATCTTTGGATATAAGAGGCTCGTGAGATCCTTTAAACCAAACTCCTTCTGGGTATTCGAATTCTCCATAGTAGAATGGGTTAGTAAGAATTAGGAATACTTGGCTAAGGGCGACTGGTTTACCTGAACGATTTGTAAACCCTATTTCATCAAGCCATATCTTGAGTTTTCTACCGCTCCAGCCGTGGTAACCAGCTTTTCGATAAATCTCGGTAATAATTGGAGCTCTATCAGGATCAGGAATGATATCTTTAATACCATTAAAGTGACGGTTCATATAGCCTAATGGCGCGACTCCTGGTCGCCATCCCATATTGCATTTATTTTTTATGCCTCTTTTTACGTTTACACTCTTATTATCGTTTTCTAGTTTCGCTTGAGAGCAGAGAATCATTAGTAGGAATTTCTCATTTGGATTATTAGTAAAAGTTTGTGAATACGTTCTAATCTGAACTAACTTGCCACTGTCCATAAGATCAACTAAAGACCCTAAGTCACCACCATTACGACTTAATCTTGAAGCATCCCAGCATAGGACACAGTTATACTCATCGTTCCTAAGGCCATTTAGTAATTCGTTATATACTTTGCGTTGACCAGATTCTTTAGCAGAATGACTCTCTTCTAGAACTTTTGTGACGTTTAACCCTTCTTTTTCAGCTAATAGCCTCATCTAGTTTAATTGGGAATCGATAGACATAGCTTGACGCTCGTCCTGCTCGCTAGATTTCCGAGCATATAGGCAATATTTCATTTCTGGTGCTTTTAGTTCCATATAAAGCAAAGGTACCGCAATAATATGCAAAGTCTAGTATTAAGAATTTAATATTTCATCATATTTCAGGTAGTTATATAAGAGTAAAGACGTTATAATTTAATCAAATGTTGCCAAAAATTATAGACAATAATCGCAAGAATCTAAGCGATACCCTCAAAGAGGTAGCCACTAATTATGATGAGCTCTCTATCGCTACCGGTTATTGGGATTTGCCTGGGCTTCTTGAAATTTTTGAAAGCATAGAAAACTACAAATCAATCCGTCTTATTATTGGTCAAGAACCGATTGCACCTAGATTTGCAAAAAGACTTGATATTAACGAACCCGAGAAATCTTTTCCTGAAGTAGATTTTAAGGCGAGCCTTGCTGGTCTTGAGCAGCGTGAAATTTATCGTGAACTGGTATTTAAGACTAAAAAATTAATTGATGAAGGCCGACTTGAAGTAAAGGTTTATAGACGTAATTTTCTGCACGCAAAAGCCTACGTCTTTGGGTCTTATGCTAGTGAATCTGCTGTTGGGATTGTAGGTTCGTCTAACTTTACTCGTGCTGGGCTAGTGACAAATTCTGAGCTAAACACGCTTGAAGATGACTACAGGGTCGTGAAATTTGTGCCACAAACAGAAACTGATGAATATGGACACTTGAGTTGGTTTGATTCGATCTGGAATGATGAGATGAATGAAGGATGGAGCGGCAAGTTTTCAGAATTACTTCAAAACTCACCTGTCGGTGACCTCTCATTTGGGGCATATGATTCCTACATAAAGACATTGATGTCAGTGTTTCCCGACGAGCTTATACCATCACCTGAATTAGGAGAAAAAAGCAAAGATATTTTATATGCTTTTCAGAACCGCAACGCAGGGATATTAATCAATAAGCTAGAGAAGATGGGCGTGGCAATATTATCCGACTCTGTGGGATTAGGAAAGACCATAACAGCCGGTGCAGTAATTCGACACTACGTAGATAATGGAGCAAAGCGAATAATCGCTATTGTCCCTGCTTCCTTAAAAGATCAATGGCGAAATGACCTTGGTAGTGTTTTTGGGCTTATAGAAGGCTCAGACTTTCGTGTGGTATCTCAACAAGATCTTGGTGCAATGGACAGAGAAGCGGAGCTTGATAAGTATAAGCAAGTTGATTTGTTTATTGTCG
>Ga0208257_1000222_pt1 | contig 19005 bp, 28 predicted proteins | sample CryBogCBH10Sep07_FD_184610 | JGI IMG/M metagenome (GOLD analysis project Ga0208257, IMG submission 184610) | Freshwater microbial communities from Crystal Bog, Wisconsin, USA - CBH10Sep07 (SPAdes) | ecosystem: Environmental > Aquatic > Freshwater > Lake | place: Crystal Bog, Wisconsin, USA... | reverse complement strand
AATACGATGCCAACGTTTTGGGAAAGATTGTATCGCGGTATTTCCCAGATTACCGCCGAACTCTCAACGAGATACAACGTTATTCTTCTGGCGGAACTATTGATGCTGGTGTTCTTGCTCAAGTTGATAATGTAAGAAAACTGGAAGAACTTATTAAGGCACTAAAAGAAAAGGACTTTGGTGCTATGCGTAAATGGGTTGTTAATAACTCAGATGTTGACCCAGCAAAAATCTTCCGTGATGTATATGATGGTTTGTATGAATATCTGAAACCAGAGTCCATTCCTGCTGCGGTCATAACTCTTGCCAAGTACCAGTATCAAGCAGCATTTGTGGCAGACCAAGAGTTGAACCTCGTGGCCTGTCTAACTGAAATGATGGTAGAATGTGAGGTCAAATGAGTTTATTTCCTGATTTTGATGATGTCATCTGCATGTCGGATAATAAATTTGTCAATATGATATCTTCTGGTAAGGCCTTTGAAAAAGTTCTTGCTGACTATTTAACTAAAAAATATAGCAATGCTATAATTGAAGAACAAATTAAAGTTGGAAAGAAAATAGGAGTTAATAAAAACTATGTGGTCGATATTTTATTCAATAGAAAAATCCTTATATCGGCCAAATTCCAAGATACCGGTGGTACAGCGGAACAAAAAATACCACATGAAATTATTAACCTCCAACATTTATGTGAAAACTATGGATATGAAAAGGCATATATTGTCTATTCAGGACAAGGTTTTACCCTTATGGAATCTTATAAATCAACAGAAATGTCCAGATACATTACCGCACCAAACGTCAAAATCCTCTCATTTGAAGAATTTAAGGAAGAAACGATTGACAATTAGTTCACCACTAAAGTGGGTTGGTGGCAAACAAACTATTCTTTCCGGCATATTACCTAAAATAGGTAATCCAAATACTTTTGTTGAACCTTTTATAGGTTCGGCAACCGTATCTTTGAACGTTTGTGCCAACAAATATATAATGAATGATATGAACTATGACTTAATAAACTTATACAATCATCTTATATCAAATTCAAAAGGACTTATAGAATTATCATCTAAGAATTTTGAAAATATGAATAAAGATATGTTCTATGAGTTGAGAAATTCTTTTAATTCAGCATCATATAATAGTTTGGAAAGAGCCGCTTTGTTTCTTGTAATGAACAAATTTGCCTTTAATGGTGTTTGTCGTTATAATAAAAATGGTATATTCAATGTACCTTATGGTCAGTCATCAAAGAAAGGTTTTCCTTTAAAGGAAATTAGTTCTTTTGTTAATCATTTTTCCAGTAAAGAACATGTCCTTTTACATGGAGATTTTAACAATCCTATGTTATATCAAAATTTGACAGAGGGTGATGTGGTTTATTTTGACCCACCATATCTTCCAGCGGATGAGTTTGATAGCAACTTTACTGCCTATACAAAAGAAGATTTTTCTTCAGAGCAACATCGACAAATAGTTGAAATATGCAAATCTTTACGTGGTAAAGGTGTATTGTGTTTGGTTTCTAACCACAGTACCAAAAGAACTGAAGAACTTTATAATGATGCTGATGAACTAGTAATTATACCTAAAAAAAGGTTGATTTCCGCTAAAAAAGAGACTAGAATGATTATTAATGAGATACTAGCCGTTTATGGTGAACCAACATCAACAGGAAAATTATTCTAATGGCCGACTTATTCAAAGAAATTATTCCATCTATATTACAGACCAAAAAACTTATTTTAGAAGAGGAAAAAGATTATAATGGATTCATAATAAATAAGGCCTTATCTTTTCATTATGACTGCGTTTTGCAGGCCAATCAGATGAACGTATATCCAAATTTACCTAGTATGCTACAATACCAGTATTTACTAAATACCGTCCGTGGATATAAACGTCCGTTTAGACCATGGCAGAAACGTGAAACCATAGAAAAACTTGAGGCTGTTAAAGAATATTTTAACTACTCAAATGAGAAGGCTAAAGATGTTCTGGTTTTACTTAATGACGCCGATATAGAAGAAATAAAAAGAAAATTAAATAAAGGTGGAACAAATGACAGTAAACCTAGACGACTTCGTCGAGATAAAACTACCTGACCCACAATCTTTTCTAAAAGTGAAAGAGACGTTAACCCGTATTGGAGTGGCATCTAAGAAAGATAAGACATTGTATCAGTCTTGTCATATTTTACATAAGCAAGGTCGTTATTATCTAGTTCATTTTAAAGAAATGTTCATGTTGGATGGTAAACCTACCGATTTTTCCGAGGAAGACCTCGGTAGACGTAACACCATATCAAATTTATTGGCCGAATGGGGTCTTGTTGCCCTGGTTGATTCGAAGAAATCGCAAGAACCTCTTACACCTCTTAATAGGATTAAAATTATATCTTATTCGGAAAAACCTGAATGGAACTTGGTAGCCAAGTATTCTCTAGGTAAGAAAAGATATCCCGACCAAGAATAATGGCTAATACTATTATTCGTTTAAGTGATATATATGAGACCCGTGAGAGAAAAGAAAAAGAGTTGACTTATTATAGAGAACAGTTGGAAATACTCCGACAAAAGATGTTTTTTATACAAAAAGATATTGAGATAACCAATATCTGTATTCAGTTAATTGAAAATGAAAAGGTTTTGGATATTAAGAAACTTGTTGAAGAAAAGAGAGATATAGAATGACCCAATTGAAAATCTTTAGAACACATCCACTCGTTAAGTTGCCAGCAAAGCAAACCACACAGTCGGCATGTTTTGACTTATCCTTCCAGGGATATAATAACAATACCTATGATGGATATTCTCACTCGAATAAACCTTTTAAAAGGCCAATGAATAACCAGATTGTTATTCAACCCGGCGACCGTGTAGCAGTTCCAACTGGACTTATCTTTGATATACCAGAAGGTTACTCCGTGCGCCTCCACGCGCGCTCCGGTATGTCCTTGAAGCAAGGCCTTGTCCTTGCTAATGCTGAAGGTGTGGTAGATTCCGATTATGTGCAAGAGGTAATGGTACTGGTACATAACATTTCTCAAAATCAATTAGTAATCAAAAGCGGTGATCGTATCGCACAGGCTGAATTGGTTGAGGATGTAAAGTATTCTATCGTAGAATCCGCAGCACGACCAGGTGTCAAAACCAACCGCACAGGTGGTATGGGTTCAACTGGTGTAAAGTCTGAAGGTTCAATTATCATTATTGATGTGCCAGATGATAAACTAGAATTGAAACCAAAAAAGGTTGGTAAGGTTAGCAAGTTGCCTTCTAAATTACCACCTAAGGCACCACCTAAGGTGCCAACGAAAAAGGCAGGAAGGACTAAGAAAATATAATGCCTGGTTGGACCCTTGATGGTATGATACGTATGTGTGGTGCCCTCAATAAATGTTTGTTGGCGGAACCTTTTAACATAAAAGTTAATAATAAAACACCTGCTCTCGAAGGTGATAAAGATACACATAATTTGTTAGGACAACTTATTAATGTTATACCTCATAATGTTATGGTTGGTGGTATACCTGCCATTCCCTCTATTGTGAGTATGGCTAATCCAGATGTTCTTGGTATCATACCTCACGTAAAAGGTTTTCCTATTCCTATTATGGGTTCCCAAAACGTTATTATAGGAATGGGTAGTTATGGTGCTGCTTTAGGTATAATGCAGCAATTAGTAGGTGGTGGTTTCGGTGCTTTGCAAATTGGTGAACTTGTTTCGGTTGCTGGACAAATACTTGGAACTGTTTCTAACTTTACACAGATAGGTGGAGGTGCCGCTGTGGCGCAATTTAGCGGATTGCAAGGTGGTGTATCACTATCACCAGGAACGGCAATATATGGCCAGACATCCGGTCATTATCTAATACCAGTTATATATGTTGATGGAAGGTCAAACACATATCCTGCTCTTGCTGACGTTACTAATGCGGTAGTGACCGATTCTGGTGACTATATAGTTTTACAGACATATGAAGATTATTATCCAGCAATTAATTTAACATCATCGGTGGTGACAACATGACAGTGGCCTTAGCAAACCTTACAGCAACATGGATTGACGTAGCAAATACCTACACAGCAATTGGAATGAACGTAGCAGCACCTTTTGGTGCCAGTTCGACATCCAGACTTTTAAATTTTAGTGTTAATGGAACATCCGAATTTAGCGTTGATGCTAACGGTAGAGTTTATATAACATCTATTCATTTTAATAATTTTTTAGTTTCTCAATTACCATCTGCTTCATCTGTTCCTCGAGGAACAATGTATTTTGTTGTGGATTCTTCTAATGATTTTTCCAACAATGTTACAGGTATTATTGTTGCTGGTGGAGGTGGTATGTCCGTTCCTGTATATTCTGATGGAACAAATTGGAGAATAGGTTGACAAACCCATAAAGTTTACTATATAATATATGTGAATGTTTCCAGGAGGATTCATTCACTTTTATTCTCGCTAACTATAGGAGAAACACATGACACACGAATATAATCACTTTGGTATTCCTACCGGACTCGCCAAGCAATTTATTGGTTTTGATACCATGCTTGAGAAACTCCGTGAAGCAAGTGAATACGCTCCAAAAATCCCATCATACCCTCCATACAATATCAAGAAGGTCGACGAAGAACATTTTGTTATCGAAATCGCCCTTGCTGGTTTTGGAAAACAGAACCTTGATATTGAATTGAAGGATGATGTCCTTACGGTTTCTGGCCGCTTAGAGAATGATGATAAAGACTACATTTTCAAAGGTATTGCTGACCGTGCTTTTACTCGCCAATTTACACTTGCCGACACGGTCGTTGTAAAGAACGCGGAGATGGCTAATGGACTACTTAAAATCTTTCTTGAGCGATTTATTCCCGAGGAGAAGAAGGCGAAGAAGATTGATATCCTGGATCCGTTCGGGGTCGGCGAGGCGACAAAGCAATTCCTCACTGAGGCAACGGCGTTTCAAAAGCAGCTTGCTGGAGAAAAGACAGGTAAGAAAGTAGCATAAATAAAATGAAATAAGGCAGGGGCCCCTGAAAAGGACCGGAACTGATAATCCGGCACCCTTCAAGTCTTTGTCCTCTAAGGGTGATGGGTGAACCGTCACCCTTTACTCATATGAGGTTATTATGAAACTTGTGATTACAGATGCCCCTAAGGGTCCTAAGACCGTAACGGTTGTTACGCCTACAATAGGTTCTCCAAAACTACAAGATGCTTTAGATAGTGTTGAAAAGCAAACCCATAAACACATCAAGCACCTAATTGTAGTTGATGGTAAAGAATATGCCAATGGTGTATTTGAACAGGTTGGACTTCCACCAAAAGATAAAGTAAAAGTTCTTGTTCTACCAGAGAACACAGGTAAAGTTGGTGACCAATCTTTCTACGGTCATCGTATCTATGCTGGCATTCCACATCTACTAAACTCCGATTACATTCTATTCTTGGATGAGGATAATTGGTATCAACCAGATCATGTTGAAACATTGGTCAATACTATTGAACAAAACAATTTAGATTTTGCTTATTCCCTACGGCAGATATATAATCCAGATAAAGAATATCTCTGTGATGATAACTGTGAAAGTTTAGGTAAGTGGCCGATATTTGCCTCACGCAATTCTCCTTATGGAGACCAGTTTCTAATAGACACATCATCATTTTGTTGGAAGAGAGAGTTTCTACAAAAGACATGTCACTACTGGCATGCCGGTTGGGGTGGAGACCGCCAGTATCTCTATGCTGTGAAAGACCATTCTAAGTATCATACTAATGGTAAGCACACCCTTTGCTATCGTCTAGATGGCAACCCCAACTCGGTAACTAAAGAGTTTTTTGATGCAGGTAATAAAATAAACAATCAATACTATGAAGGGAAATTTCCATGGCTAAAGATTTAATTATTGGTGTGGTTGATAACTATGATTGGGATAAAATCAAATACTGGGCTAATTCTATTAAGAAGTCCGGTTTTACAGGTCACAAGGCAGTTATTGCCTATAACATGGATGCTGCAACCGTTAATAAACTAACTGCCGAAGATTTTATGATTGTTGGATGCACAGCATTTGACCAGTATCGAGGTTTTGTATATAACATTGGTGACAACAATAGCATTATGGTTGATCGCTTTATGCATATTTACCAGATGTTAGAACAATTGGAACAACAAAATGGTATTGAACGTGTTATTGCTACAGATGTTCGTGATGTTGTATTTCAAAGTAATCCATCAGAGTGGTTAGACAATTACCTTTTGTCTTCACAAGATATGATTATTGGTTCGGAAAATATGAATTATGAGGATGAACCTTGGGGTTCTAATAACATGACACAAGCATTTGGTGAATTTTTCTCTGCACGTTTTGTTAAGAGAGAGATTAATTGTGCGGGTGTTGTTGGCGGCCGCCTGGATGCATTTAAAGATTTCTGCCTAAACATTTATCTAATGTGTCGTGGACTCAATCCTAAAACACCAGGAGGTGGTGGTCCAGATCAGGCAGCATTGAACATTCTATTGGCATGTGAAGCATATGCAAAGAGAACGGCATTTACAAATCCGGCAAATGGTTGGGTCGTTCATGCTGGCACATCTCTCCCTGCTATTCAAGCAGGTTCTGGTGGTATTGGTCAGGCATACAAAGCAAATCCATCTATGCAGTTAAGATTTGTAAATCGTATTGATTATTCGGTTCATAATGATGAAATTTATGCCAACGATAAGAAAGTAACTATTGTTCATCAATGGGATCGTGTACCAGAGTGGAAAACATTAGTTGAAAGAAAGTTTGGAGTATAACATGGCACTAGGCGAAGATGATTTTAAGACGATTGCGGAACTTGGTGATAAGTGGCCGTATGATTGGGTATCGGTAAAAGGTCTAGCACCTTATATCAAACGCCTTGGTGAAGAATTGGTTGGTGTTGAGATTGGTACTTGCCGTGCCGAGTCAACAGCATTTCTATTGGATAAATGTCCTAACATTATCAAACTATATACGATTGATCCATACAAAGCATATGAGGATTGGAATGGTGAAATCACACAAGATGTTTTGGATAAGTTTATGAAGGTTGCTAAAAAGAACCTGAAACAATATGGTGACCGTGTTCAGATTATTCGTGAAACTTCGGCCGATGCTTCTTCTAAAATTAAGACCATTACAGATAAAGCGGAATTTGATTTCATCTTTGTTGATGGTGATCATTCATACGATGCCACATTGGCGGACTGTGAAGCATATTATCCATTACTCAAGAAAGGTGGTTTCTTTTGTGGACATGATTACTCCTCTATTGAGTCAGTTAAACGTGCAGTAACAGATTTCCGTGAAAAGAATAAGATTACTGCACCTATTAATCTATCTACCAACTCAGCCTTCTTCTGGTACAAATAATGGGACGTAAACCTCTTCGCATTGGTTTTGCCGATACCTTTACAACGGCAATAAACTTCTTTATGGATGTTTTCAACAAGCATTATCATGTTATCCGTGATGATGTGAATCCAGAATATCTAATTTATGGTGAAGGAGAGTTTGGTCGATCCAATGAAAGATTTGATAAGACCAAAGTAAAGAAGATATTCTATACAGGTGAGAACGCAAGGCCTCCATATAATGATTGCTTTGCTGCCATGACCTTTGATCATGAGAATAGTTCTAGGCATTATCGTTTACCATTGTATATTATTGATATGCATGGTGCCATTCAGGAAGGATGGACGGATGATTTTCTACAGATCAAGAATGTAGTTCGTGATTATGAAAAGGATTATGATAACAGGGACTTCTGTTCTTTTGTTGTATCAAATCCTAGGCAGCATATGCGTAACGCCATGTTTGAGATGATGAGTGGATATAAAAAAGTTCATTCAGCCGGACCACATCTAAACAACATGAATGCCATTCTACCAAGGGACAAACTAAAGTATAAACTGGAGTTTCTTGATAACTACCGTTTCAACATTTGCTTTGAAAACGGTTCACATCCTGGATATGTTACAGAGAAAATACTAAATGCATTTCAAACCAAAACAATGCCTATCTATTGGGGATCGGAAACTGTCGGACGTGACTTCAATACAAAAGCTTTCATTAATGTCCATGATTTCCAAACATTAGATGGTGTAAAGAATTATGTAAAACATTTGGACTCTCCTGCTGGTAAACAAGAGTACCTAGATATAATAGAGAGACCAGTATTTAAGAATGATATTCCCAATGAGTTTACGGACTTACACAACCTTTATGAATGGTGGGATAACTTTGTTATGGAGGCATGATGAGATTATTGTTTGTGGTTCACCGTTATGCACCTTATCCTGGCGGTAGTGAGTATTATGTCCAGAATATGGCCGAAGAGATGCTTAAACGAGGCCATGAAGTGTTCGTTTTGGCACCTACAAACCAAGGTGATTATAATGATGTAAAAGTCCTTGATGACTTTTATGCATTAGGAGAAAAATGGGACCTTATCATCGTTCATGGTGGTGATGTTCAGGCACAGAATATCGTTCATCTAAATGCTGATAGAATACAATCTCCTGTCCTTTATCTAATCGTAAAACCAAGTGATAGTAAAATGTGTGTTAATGGACTAACACATCACCGTTTCCTTGGATACTCTACAAGTATGGATGTCCAACACCTTAGAAAACATAATGTGTTAGAGAGAGGTCGTCGTATTCGGCATGGTATTGAGGTACATCATTATATGAGATATAATCCAGAAAAGAAAAAGACCGTCTTTGTTTCTGCTGGTGGTTTCTATCCACATAAGGCAATGGGTCCTCTCGCCGAAGCATTTACTAAGGCTAAGATTCTTAATGCAGAACTCCATCTATATGGATATGGTGAGGAACACTTGATGCCTGCCGAGAATGATGTGGTTAAATGTTTCTTTGGTAAATCCAAAACGGATGTTTTATTTGAGATTTCCGGTGCTGATGCTTACATTATGAACTCTTATGAGGAAGGATTTGGACTTGTCCTTCTTGAGGCTATGATGAATAAGACACCTTGGTATGCGAGAGAGGTTGCGGGCGCTAAAGATATGTGCTATTATGGTACCACTTATAAAAATGAAACGGAGTTAATGGAACTTCTCCGTAATCATAAGAGAGATGATAAAAAGATTGATGATGCCTATAACTATGTCATGACAAACCATACCATCCAAGATACTTGTAATGACATAGAGGACGTTTTATTGGAGACAAAATAATGAAAGTAAGTGTAATCGGTGCAGGCGGGCACGTAGGGTTTCCATTTGCCTGTGTAGTGGCCGAAGCAGGTCATAATGTATATGGTATTGATATCAACCAAGATGCCGTTGATAAACTAAATGCTGGTATTGTACCTTATGAGGAAGAAGGTGGCGAAGATATTCTTAAAATCAATCTGAAGAAGGAGAGAATCCTTTTTACTACAGATTTTGATTTCATTTCTGATTCCGATGTAGTTGCTATTATGATTGGTACGCCAGTTGATGGAGAAGGTAATGCCCGTCTTGATGACCTTTTTAATTTTGTTGATGATACTCTTATTCCTCGGATAAAGAAAGGACAGTTAATTGTCCTTCGTTCTACTGTATCACCTGGTACGACAGAAGTTCTCCGTAAGCATATTGAAAAGAACCACGGATGGATAGAAGGTAAAGATTATCATCTTGTATTCTGTCCTGAACGAGTGGTACAAGGTCGTTCCATTATTGAGACAACAAAACTACCACAGATTGTCGGTGCTTTTAGTGAGGAGTCTTACTTACAGGCCGCATTATTCTTTAATAGTTTCATAAAGAATAAAGTTTTTCATCTTACACCAAAAGAGGCGGAACTTGGTAAGTTGATGACTAACATGTATCGTTATGTCACGTTTGCCTTTGCTAATGAAATGTGGATGATTGGAGAGAAACATGGTATCAACATCGACAAAGTTATTGACGCATGTAACTATGATTATCCTAGAATGGATGTGCCTCATCCAGGCCCTAATGTTGGAGGTCCTTGCCTCTTCAAGGACGGTCGTTTCTTGCTTAGTGACATTCCCTTTGGCGATCTTATTAACACTAGCTTTCTTATTAATGAAGGCATGCCAGATTATGTGTTCAATCGTATCAAAGATATCAATCCAAACATCGAGAAGGTTCTTATTCTAGGTGCTACCTTTAAGAAAGATTGTGATGATACTCGCAACAGTCTTTCATACAAAATGCGTAAGGTATGTAAAAAGCACGGCGTGGAATCTGATATGTGGGATCCATTTGTCAAAGCAGATACATGTATGATACCTCAAGAGGCTGATGCAGTTATTGTAATGACTCCACACACAGGTATGGATTCAGAATGGCCTCTAGATTGGTTTAGACAAGATTGTATTGTTGCCGACCTCTGGAAAATGTATCCAGAAAGTAAACTAAGTATGACGGGCATTTATAAAGTTGGAGATGTGAAATGAAAGTATTAGTGTGTGGTTCTGAAGGTTCGTTGATGCAGGCAGTTATTCCTAAACTGCTACGTGACAAACATGCTGTGTATGGTGTGGATAATCTTTGCCGTTATGGAGAACGTCTCGGTATTGCTGGTGAGGGTTATGAGTTCCGCAAAATCGACCTTACAGACCGTCCATCAGTAGATGCTCTTGTCAAATCAGTTCAACCAGACCTAATCATCCAGGCGGCCGCACGTATCTATGGTGTTGGTGGTTTTAATAAGTATTGTGCCGATATTCTCGGTGAAGACTTAGCATTACACAACAACGTCCTCAAGGCCGCAGTAGACCACGGCGTCTCCAAGGTTGTTTATACCTCATCCTCTATGGTCTATGAGAACTGCCAAGGTACCGTAAAAGAAGATGACATTGATACCGTAATTGCTCCTTACACCGAGTATGGGTTATCAAAGTATGTTGGTGAAAAGATGTCGATTGCTTTTAAAAAGCAATATGGTGTTGAATATACCATTTGGCGTCCATTCAATGTTCTAACTCCTTATGAGCGAACGGAAGGTCAGCAAGGTATTTCCCACGTATTTGCTGACTTTATGCATGAGATTATAGTCAAACGTTCCAATAATATTCCTATTCTTGGTGATGGTGAGCAGATCCGTTGCTTCACATGGATTGATGAGGTAGCAGAGGCTATTGCTACACATTCATTCTCTGCTAAGACAAACGGTCAGGCCTTTAATCTTGGCAACTATGAACCAATAAGCATGAAGGACTTAGCACGAAGAATCCGTGTTATCGCAACCACTGAGTTTGGATGTCAGTTTGATTATGCTATGACCTTTGACCATAAACCAGGATATCTCAATGATGTTCGTCATCGTGTGCCTGATGTTACAAAAGCAAAAGAACTTCTTGGTTGGGAAGCACAGATGAAGGTTGATGATAGTCTTCGTCTTTGTATTAGGGATGCTCTGAATGTCTAATCTTGTAATAGAACAATCGGTTATTATTGACATTGGCGCTGGCCCACATCCAAAACCTGATGCAACAGACCGTATGGATATGCACCAGTGGGCAGGTACAACAAAGGTGCACGACCTTCACCACTTTCCTTATCCATATGATAACGATTATGCTGATAAGATTTACCTTGGTGATGTTATAGAGCATTTGATACACTTTGCTGTACCAGAGGTTCTAAAAGAAATCCACCGTATTCTAAAGCCAGGTGGTAAGTTTGAGGTTACTTGTCCTGATGTTTTGTGGATTATGGAACGTATTGTTCATGATGACTGGAAAGAAAAGGCCAACGTTCCTTGGTTGAATACACACGAGGATCCTTGGGATAATGCCATGGACTACCTGTTTGGTGGTTGGCGTCATCCTGAAGAGTTTAAGATTCCTGGTATGGGACATATTAATGGTTTCTGTGAGAAGTCATTAGTCAATCTTCTACAAGAAGCAGGATTCACGGGTATTTACCGTGAAGATGATTAACGTAACCCAGAACCGGCACGGCGTGCAGTTCTAAAACTAATAGCAATTAAATGAATTTGGAACCTTATTATTTTCCTCAACAGGGAGTAATTAAATTTAATTTTACCGATGAAGAATTACAACCTATAAAAGATGAAATAAATTATATAAAAAATAATATGGCAAATTGTCTTCCCGCCAATAATATATTAATAGGACACTTAGATAATGAATTTTATCTTGAAAAAACAAAAAAATATATTTCAAATTTAGTTTTTCCTTCTATGAAAAAATATGTAGAAATTTTTGGATTTCCTTATTATACAAAAAATATTTTAACTAAAGATGTGAATTTAACAATAGATAATGTTTGGGTAAATTTTCAAAAAAAACACGAATTTAATCCTTTGCACCATCATTGTGGTGTTTTTTCTTTTGTTATCTGGATTAAAACGCCTTATACAAAAAAGGATGAAAGACAAGTTTTTGATTTAATGGAAGAACATACAAAAAAAAATGGTTCATTTGTATTTTCATATAACTCTATGCTAGGATATATAGTCGATGAAGTAGTTTATGCTGATAAAAATTTTGAAGGATCTGGGTTTTTATTTCCTAGCTCACTAAATCATGCAGTATATCCTTTTTACACTAGTGATGAATATAGGATTAGTGTATCAGGAAACTTTAAATTTGAGGTATAAATGAAAACATTTATAGTAACAGGTTGCAACGGTTATATTGGCAGTCATATGTGTTATGAACTGAGACGAGTATATACTGACTGCCATATAATAGGAGTAGATAAAAATGCTAGACCTCATCTTAGGCATCTCTATGATGATTATTGCCAGCTTGATATTTCTTATCATCCCGTTTATACTGATTATACAGGACAATATCTCGGAGAAAAGAGAATTGACGCAATATTTCACTTTGCCGCATATATTTCAGTTGAAGAAGGTGAACTAGAACCATGGAAATACTACAGAAATAATGTCGGATCTTTAATCAGTGCCATAGATACTGCACAACATTATAATATAAAAAACTTCATTTTTTCTTCAACTGCTGCGGTTTATGGTGATTGTTCTAAAGATTTTATCTTTGATGGAAACATATTAGAAACACAACCAATGAATCCCGTTTCTGTTTATGGTAAGTCCAAGGCTATGTGTGAAACAATATTAGAAGGTGTTAAAGATATTAACATTGCTCGTATGAGGTATTTTAATGCTTGTGGTAGAAATTCTGAGGCATGTTTATATGAAGAACATGATCCGGAAACTCATCTTATTCCACTATTGGTGAAAAATAAAGCAGCAACAATTTATGGTAGAGATTATAATACTAACGACGGTACTTGTGTGAGAGATTATGTTCATGTGATTGATATTTGCTTATCACATATTGCTGCATATGAATATCTAAATTACCATAATAATATAAACATAGCATTAAATATAGGTTCAGGTCAGGGATATTCTGTAAAAGAGGTAGTTGATAGGGTCAATAGAAGAATTCACAATGGTGAAATGAAGATAAAATATAAAGACCGAAGACCCGGTGATGTTCCTTATCTTGTCGCTGATAATACTAAGTTAACAAAAACTTTAGGTATTCATCTACAATACGGACTAGATGAGATAATCGAAAGCATGAAAGATGGGTAAATTGGAAAATAATCCTACTTCTTTTTTTGAAAAAAATAATTATATTTTTATGAAAAATATAATAGATAAATCATATTGTGAACATCTGGTTTCTTGTGTTAATAAAAGTATTTTAAAAAATGAATATAGATTTTTTGACCCTATTAGTCCTACCAAATATATATTAACAACAGTACCATATTTTGAAAAATTATTGTTAGAATTTCAAAATAATATGGAAAATTTAGTAAATAAAAAACTTTATCCTACATATTCTTGTTGTAGAATGTATCTTAAAAATGAAAGATTAATAATTCATACAGATCAAGATTCTTGTGAATACAGTGCAACTATAACTCTTGGTTATTCACCCGAATTAAAAGAACCTTGGGAATTTTGTATAAGTAAAAATGATAAATTTAAAAATGTCGAACAAGATTACACTTCATTTCAAATGGATGTTGGTGATGCTATAATATATAGTGGATTTATACCACACTGGAGAAAAGGTCCTTTAAATAGAGAATGGCATTGTCAGGTTTTTTTACACTACGTTGATGCTAATGGACCATACGCAGGATGTATTTATAATTGTAGAGATAGTCTAAATTTATGAACTCATCAAATTGTCACAAATCGGTTAATGTCGTTCCTTGATAAATAATAGGTCTTCTAACCAAAGGAGCGAATTTGAAACATAAAGATAAAAAGAAATACCGTGCAATCTTTATATCTGATGTTCATTTAGGTACCAAACACTCTAATGCTGAAAAGTTGTTAGAGTTCCTCAAAGAAACAGAAGCGGAAAAATATTACCTCGTCGGAGACATCATCGATGGATGGATGATGAGAAATAAAACATATTGGCCACAAGAACATAATAATGTAGTTCAGTTCTTTCTTAAACAATCTAAAAAAGACCACAAAGTTATATATGTTACTGGTAACCACGATGAGTTTCTCCGTGATTATGCTGGAACAGAAATGGGTAATATATCACTGGTCAATGAGGCAATTCATTATGGTGAAAACGGTAAAAAATACCTTGTTATTCACGGTGACCAGTTTGATTTGGTAACAATGAACGCCAAATGGCTTGCCATGATAGGTGGATGGTTGTATGATAGAATGATTGACTTAAATTGTTATATACATATGTTCTATAAAGGATTTTCACTCTCATCCTGGGCAAAACACAATGTTAAAGAAGCGGTTAATTTCATCGGAGATTATGAAAAAGTTGTTGCTGATGCTGCAAGACGGCGATGTGTGGATGGTGTTATATGTGGTCACATTCATCATGTTAACATTATTTATTTTGACAATATACAGTATATCAACTGTGGAGACTGGGTCGAGTCCTGTACCGCTATTGTTGAACACCACAATGGAAAATTTGAGATTATAAGAAAATGATAATATATAGAAAGATAAAAAAAGAAAAATGCATATAACTATTTTTACTGATGCTTGGGAACCTCAGATCAACGGCGTAGTGACCACTTTGGGAACCACAATAAATCACTTACAGAGATTAGGACACCGTGTAGAGATTGTTCATCCTGCTATGTTTAAGGTGACTGTACCTCTACAACCGTCCACAGGCATTTTTATGCCTCTTTTGCCAATGGGACTCTGCGAAGAATTTGTATTTAAAGCAGATAAAATCCATATCGCAACAGAAGGAAGTATTGGACTTGCCGCTAGATTTTATTGCAAAAAGTATAAACGACACTATACCACATCGTTTCATACTAAGTATCCAGATTATCTATATGAACATGCTTATATACCACCAAGAATTACTAGTAGGTATTTTCGTTGGTTTCATAGAAACAGCGATTGTGTTATGGTTCCTACCCCCGCCATGGTTGATTACTGTAATGCAATGGATATCAAAAACCTAAAGATATGGTCGCGTGGTGTTGATACCTCATTATTCTCTCCATCTTTCGATGATGAACAAAAAGATAAGAACGGTCCTATCAAGGCAGTTTATGTTGGTCGTATTTCAGCAGAAAAGAACCTTGATGCCTTTCTATCTATCAAGAATGGTTGGATACGCAAGACACTTATTGGTGATGGTCCACAACTAGAAGAATACAGAAATAGATATCCTGATGCGTTTTTTCTTGGTCGTAAGACGCATGAAGAAATTGCCAAACTACTACAGACATTTGATGTGTTTTCATGGCCATCAATGACCGATACTTTTGGACTTGTGGTTCTTGAAGCAATGGCAACAGGTTTACCAGTAGCTGCTTTTGATAATGAAGTCAATCGTCATATTATTGAAAATGGTAAGTCGGGTATATTAACCGATAGTTATCACTTTGAACATGCCATCAAATCCGCTTCATTACTAAAAAAAGAAGATGCTGTAGCAAGAGCAAAGAAGTTTTCTTGGGAAGAAGCAACGAAACAATTTGTGGAGAATTTGGTATGATGAAGTTTTTGATTATCATGGCACAATATCATTCTTTGAGTGGTGAACCTCTTCATAAAATTCCCGCTTTCTCTTGGGAGAATCCTGGATGGAGTGAAGGTTCTACTGCCTTCAATGTAAGTCCACATCATTTACCTACGGCATCAGCACCGTCATTTTCTCCTTCCTATAGTCCAGGAAATGGTGGTGGAGGTGGTGGCGGTTCGGTTCCTGCTTCTCGCCTGAATAATGACTTTGGCAATATGGATTAATTGTCTAAAAATTGACGATGATTGTCTAAAAAATAACCTGTTTTTTTCATAAAAGTATCATATAATACCAACAAGTGGTCGGCGGGAGTAAGACTACGAGGAAAATAAAACAGGAGTGATAAATGAGCGTTGTAAATCAATCGGCTAAGGCCGTAGCTACCGGCGTCAATGAGGTCGTTGACCTCCGTGGAATGTGGATCGGACTTGCCACATTAAATGTATTCTATCTAATTGTCCGTATTTACGAACAAGTTTTTGGTTGGCGTGCCGGCCTGGATTCGTTCGCACCAGAGTTCCAGACCTACTGGATGAGTATTCTCTGGACAGAAATACCACTAGAACTAGTATCAGGTCTTGGTCTTGCGGGTTATCTTTGGAAGACCCGTGATCGTGATTTGGCGAATGTCTCTCCTCGTGAAGAGATGCGCCGCCTCGTTACGTTAGTTCAATGGTTGGTTGTTTATGCTGTTGCTATCTACTGGGGTGCAAGTTTCTTCACCGAGCAAGATGGCACCTGGCATATGACAGTCATTCGTGATACTGACTTCACTCCTTCCCATATCATTGAGTTCTACATGAGTTATCCAATCTATTCAATCATTGCTGTTGGTGCGTTCTTCTATGCTCGCACTCGTATCCCTTACTTTGCTAAAGGATACTCACTAGCATTTTTGATTGTTGCTATTGGTCCATTCATGATTATTCCAAACGTTGGACTTAATGAATGGGGCCACACATTCTGGTTCATGGAAGAGTTATTCGTAGCACCACTACATTGGGGATTCGTATTCTTTGGATGGATGGCACTAGGTGTATTTGGTGTTGTTCTCCAAATCCTTGGACGTGTTCATGCTCTTGTTGGTAAAGAAGGTCGTGACCTTTTAGCATCCTAATAAAAGGAAGGGGTGGGACATGTTCCCACCCTTTTTGTATCATAAACAGGTCATATGACCTTCTCCTGACCCATTTATAGTTCATTTGATTGTAAACATCGGTTATGCTATTTTTGACATAATAACCGATTATGCAGGAAATAACATAAACAAATGTAAACAAGGTGCGACAATATGTCGCATTTACACCAGCCTTTCCTTGTGTTATAATGCAAGCATAATGAAAGGACTATGCTATGTGCCCTAACTGGTGTTCTAATAATCTCTCCCTATCACATAAAGACCCTGCTATGATTTCCCGTGCCAAGGATGCCTTTGAGAACCGCAAGTTTTTCCAGGAGTTTGTTCCTCTTCCTGAGGATAAGAAGGATGACTGGTACGAGTGGCATATTGAGCATTGGGGAACCAAGTGGGATATTGCCAACGGTTTCATCGGCATGGAGACTAATAAGGAACTGGAGTTAGGTTTTGATACGGCCTGGTCTCCGCCTATTGCTTTCTATAAGAAAATGGAAGAGTTAGGTTTCACCGTTGATGCCTCTTACCGTGAGGAAGGTATGGGTTTTATCGGTGAATATTCTAATGGTGAAGATGAATGTTATGATTATGATTTTGCCGATGATGAATGGCGTAATCATCTTCCAGACCATCTTGCCGAAGAGTTGGAGTTTGAGTATGAGTCCTGGAAAGAATACCAGGAAGAAGAGAAAGCATTTGAGGAGTCCCAGAACTAATGCCTTTATTACCTGCCTATTACACCACCACTAATCTGCGGAAGCGGAAGGCCAAGAAACCTTCCAAGTCCGCTATTGCTCACGAGGAATGGTTGATGGCCCAAGGTCTTCATATTTCTCAACTCAAGAAGGCACGTAAGGTAGTGAATAGCGTAAAGGATTGTGCTAAGGATATAAAGGTAGAGCGTCCAGACTATGTTTCCGCAGGTATGTCAGGTACTAAGTATGCTTGTGCCAAACGTGGTGTTATGACTAATCTACATAAGGAACCTAAGCACGTTCAAGAGGCCATCCTTGCCAAAGCAAAGCGAGTTATGCCTTTGTATAACAAGGGTGGTCTCCAGGTATTGACCGAGACTGATGACCTCAAAGCATTGAATAAGGTGGCACGATGACCGACTATACAGACCTTGTTGAGAGATTGCGTAACAACAAAGATGGTCAAAATCCATATAAAAAGAATATGGAAGCAGCCGACGCTATTGAGGCGCAAGCAAAGCGTATTGAGGAACTAGAAGAGGCGCTGAAACCGTTTGCTGATAAGGCAACAGCTTGCGAACAAAGATACTCTGACTTCGTCCCAGAGGATGACCGCACGTTTGCTTTTACGCTTGGCGACCTACGCCAAGCTCGTAAGGCATTGGGAGAAAAGGAATGACTGACATACCATTGCTTGAACGACTGCGCCTTGGACATACTACAAGCGGAATGAAAATGCTTGGAGAAGCCGCCGACACTATTGAGACACAAACAGCAGAAATAGATTTTTGGAAAAACCGCACCCGTGAGGCACTCGAAACGATAAAGGACAATGTCGAACGTATTGCTGAACTGGAACAAGTCTCGGCAATGGTCTGCGAAAGATGCGGTTGGGCGATGAAGTTTCCCGGCGAGGAATGTCGCAACTGTGCTTATGAGAAACAATCTATCCGTATTGCTAAGTTAGAGGATGATAGTTTCAAATATCGTATGGCCCTTGCTGATATACAAATGAAAGCACAAGACATTCTAAGACCAATACCATTCCAAGATGAGGAGAACTAAGATGAAGGTATCTGTTGACCTGGATATTGAACTAAACGATAGCCAAAAAGA
>Ga0208257_1000221_pt1 | contig 19028 bp, 32 predicted proteins | sample CryBogCBH10Sep07_FD_184610 | JGI IMG/M metagenome (GOLD analysis project Ga0208257, IMG submission 184610) | Freshwater microbial communities from Crystal Bog, Wisconsin, USA - CBH10Sep07 (SPAdes) | ecosystem: Environmental > Aquatic > Freshwater > Lake | place: Crystal Bog, Wisconsin, USA... | reverse complement strand
ACAGGAGTAGCTGCTCCTGCCCCTGGCGCGGGCCCTGCTCCACCCGCTTCAACTCCTGCAGCCTCCACACCAGCCGCTTCTGGAGGTTCTGCACCTGCCGCTTCTGGAGGTTCTGCACCTGCCGCTCTTACACCAACATCTACGGATACAACGAATTCGGCAAGCACCCCGATCCCCCCCGGCAAATCTGCATTTGTGGACAATTACGCAAATACCCCACAAAAACAATATGCACTCATTGGATGTATAATAATTATAATTTTATGTTGTCTTGCGTTTTTGTTTGGTGGAAGTAGTAAGCCTCAGGGGTTTGACCCTATGATGCTGGCCATGATGGCTCGTTAAATTGGGAATTTTCCGCCGAGTTTTGAAGCTGCTGCACCTCCGAGTTGTTTTGAAACATTTTGACCGGCAGGGCTGAGCAAAAAGTACAAGACGGCACAAATTGCGACACAGATGACACATGCAATCATCGCAGCAACCTGAGCACCAACACCGAAAAGCTTTGCAAGACCACCGAACCAAGAATCTAATAAATCATTAGCTCCTTGGTTTGTCAAAGTAGAACTTGTTGAAATATTTGAAGTTGTTGTGCTGTCGGTAATGACATTGCTGAGGGCCTTTGTGATGGCGTCGGCAACACCCTTGGCCAACACCTTTGATTTGATGTTTTGGTCAACAACAAAGTCGCACCCGGAGGTATCATCTGGCCCACACTTGCCGGGGCTCTTGTACTGTGGATCACACTCATAGTACAAATCTGAATAATCTCCTATATTTTGATTATTTGCGTGTGCAAATATATCTTGGACAGACTTTGAAGACATTGTATTTTGGATTATATTTGTAACCTTGTTTTTGAGGTCTGTAGTGGCGGTTGTGCTGTTTGCAATTGCGGGTGCTAAGAAACCATTCTTTTGCGAGGCGGCCGTGTCGATGGCACTGCTTGCAGAATCCTTTAATTTAGTCGTCAGATCCTGAATATTTTGAGAATTCATTTGACCTGTTGCAACAGTTTCAGAATCAATAGACTGATTAATTGAGACACGACACCCCTTGAATTGTGCTCTTGGAAAAGACAGTCTATTTACATTGAGTGCACTGGCCTGAACTTTCTGTGAATTTTCACTCACAAAAGAATTTGTAGTTTGATTCATAAATTCGTTCACTTGGCTGGTCGAGCTCTTGGACTTGTTTCCACCCATTTATATTTACACATAAAATAATATTTATGAAGACTTGCAGCAGTACTTTTGGGTCCCGTTGTTGATCATGTCACCTGCGAGGGGGAACTTGGGTTTAGCTGTTACACAAGCAATCTTAGCATCGACGGGCTCTGGGTCACAGTTTGCTGGGGGCTTTGAGTCCAGACCACTTGATCTCCTCATGAAAAGGAGATAGAGGATGGCAAGGACAAGACCAATTGCAACTGCATTCTTGAGGCTAAACTTCATTACTAGTACGGAGTATTTTATTTTAAAGACTTGGTGCACTGTTAGATTACAAGATGAAGGTTGTGTTCTGTATGCCGGGCCGTGATTACTCTCGTGAGTTTCTGTTGTGCTGGTCTGACCTCTTGATGCAAGCTGCTCAGAAGGGTCATCAGGTGATGATTTCTCAGCAGTATTCATCCGTGGTGCATTTCGCCCGTGCCAAGTGTCTCGGTGGTGATGTTCTGAAGGGCAAGGACCAGAAGCCTTTCCAGGGTCAGATGGAGTACGATGCAATCATGTGGATTGACTCGGATGTCGTGTTCAAGCCCGAGGACTTTTTTGCCCTATTGGATTCTCCCCACGATGTGACTGCCGGTGTGTACATGATGGAGGACATGGAGCACTTTGCCACGGTCAAGGAGTGGAACAAGGAGTATTTTGCCAAAAAGGGAACATTTAAGTTCCTTCGTCCGGATGATGTCATCGGTTCACCTCAGTATGTGCAAGTAGCCTATACTGGCATGGGCTGGATGCTCATCAAGAAGGGTGTAATTGAGGACCTCAAGTACCCCTGGTTCTGCTCCGGTTTGGAGACAATTACTGACGATATTGTGGATTTCAACTCGGAAGATGTGGCTTTCTGTAAGGCTCTGTGGGACGCCGGTCATCCCGTACACATCGATACCAAGATTCGCGTGGGACATCAGAAGCGCGTGATTCTGTAATTTACTTGCACATAACTTGAGCGCTATCTACATAACTTCCCGCCTTACCTGTAATTCCAGTAATAACTTTTCCACTCGGGCAATCGTAACTTCCTACCGTCCCTGACCCTGACCCGAGTCCTCCTCCGATAGGTGTAGAGATTGGTGTCCCTTGGCACTTGGGTGTAAGTTTGCCCATAAACTGGCCGTATGAAAAGTCAACACCTGTGTATCCTTGGGGGCAGTCCTGTGTATCCACTGGACCTCCTCCCTGTCCACCGACTGGTCCCTTTTGTGAACCATCATCACACTTTCCTTTGAGTTGATCGATCCACCATCCGCCCCGGCCACTTATGTTTGTCATAATCTTACCGTCTGGGCAGCTCATGTCATAAGGGGCGCCACCACCCCCACCTAAAAGAGGTCCCTGTGTCCCTGTTCCTGAGTGAGCAGCTGGAGCTGGTGTCGAGGGAGTTGTGGTGGCTGCTGGAGTCGCAGGAGTTGTGGTGGTAGCTGGAGTCGCACCGGTATCTGGGGTTGTGGTGGTAGCTGGAGTCGCACCGGTATCTGGGGTTGTGGTGGTAGCTGGGGTTGTATTAGAAGTTGCCGGAGTTGAAGAGTCATCAGACTTCTTTCTCCCGAAAACAACACCTAGGATTATAGCAATTATAATAACAAATATGACACCTCCTATTATGTACTTTCTCTTGGAGCTGGGTTGGGAGGCTTCCATATATTTTTACTAAATATTAAATTCTTTCATGAGTTCGGACAAGTCTAGGTAGTACCGACCGAGGTCCTTTTTGAACCGCGCATCCTGCTTGCCTCCTGATTTCACGATGTAAGCGAGATTCGCCTTGGAGTACTTGGTTCTGGTTTGGTTTTCCGTTGGTTTTCTCGGGACCATCTTTTTAGGTTTGGATTCTTCTGCCTTTGTTGGTACTCTGTCGATAAAAGACAGGGCTTGCATGACGGTGTCTGCCAAGTCATCCTTTTTCTTTGACTTGTCAAATATTGGAATCCAGTTTTTGTTGATTGCCGAGGCGTCGAGGAATTTTCTTGCTCTCTCGATTGAGACCTTTTTACGCTGGGCGTACTTGGCCTTTCCTGCGCCGACAACATCTGGAATCTTGTGGCGGGCGTCGTATATGATCACCTCCTTTTTGTGGATTAGGAAGTAGGTGTGGAGGAGGTTTTCAACCGCCTTGATTGACCTGTTCCTGTCTGGTTGTTTCTCGATGATGACTGTTTTTGAGTTTAAAATCCAAGGCCGGTCGTCCAGGTGTTTCACGAGGCACGGAAAGACACCACCTGCGTGCATAGGGGGAACACCGGAGCAATCCCACTCGTGAATTTTCTTAGTTGTCGGGTCGATGAGACACATGGCCAAGTTTTTAATTCCACAATCAATTGACAACAACATCTTCTACTAATAAAGACGAGTAGATTTTTAAGTAGTAATGGAGACCCCAAAGTGGCTTTTGAAGAGGGAGAAACCTCCGGTCCAGCATGATGTTGAAATGAAAGAGAATGCGGATGGGCTTGTTTGTTGGTGGTGTACATATGAATTACCTCACCTTCCTTGTATTCATCTTCCTGTAAAGTACGATGACATGTTGAAGCGTTTCACAACAATTGGAAACTTTTGCTCTTGGGAGTGTGCCAAGGCGTATGCAAAGGATATGAAGACTGCTCGTTGGGCTGAAATTGCTAGTTTTATAGCCATGATGCGTTTGAATGCACTTGGCAAGTATGTCCCTCTGTTTGCCGCCCCGAAGCGCGAAACCCTCAAGAAATTTGGAGGAAAAATGACAATTGAGGAGTTCCGGGCGTGTTTTGGAGCACCTCCCCCGTCCATCTTTTTCCCGAATGATATTCAGATTTATCATCTGCTCGAGTCGAAGGAGAGTCAGCTTGTAGCTAAATCGTCCGGGAACAGTGGCACAAAGATGAAGGCTATTGAGGATACTGAAGTGAAGGGTGAAAATCTCAGGCTCAAGCGACAAAAGCCTCTTGAGAGGTCCAAATCCAAGTTAGAGAGCACGCTAGGTATAATACGCAAGGCGAAATGATGGGCTGCTGCTCCACGCGCAAAAAGACTTTTACTTTTGAAAATGGAACTCGTGTAAGCGCACAAACACTTGACGAAGCAATTTCAAAACTAAAAAGAACAAGAAGAATAATGTCCAGTGAATTCTTAAAAGAGAAGAATAACTGGTTAGTTGAGTTTGATAGTGGTGCTGTTATTGAGTGTGATACTCCGAGGGTTGGAGAATGGAACATGTATTTGGACAAGCGTGAGCCTGTTTGTTTATTTACTGGGGGGAGGTGATGGGGTTGGCATACCTGGGGGAGGCCCTGCTGACACTGTTGGTGGCTTCACCGTTGACATTGTTGAGGAGTCTGTAGTGGATGGCTGTGGTCCTGAGCTTGGGGGCATAGGTGACGGCATAGATGATGGGGGCTGAGGGGGTGCAGGTGGAATGGATGACATGTCTGTTGACTGGGGCACTGAGGGCTTGGGTGCACCTGCGCTTGAATCTGTGGTTGTTGGTGGTGGAGACTTGACCTCGGGTGCTGGGGGTGTCACGTGCTCTGGAACAGTTGGGGTGGGCTTGGAGGGCTTCAAATCAGTCGAAGGACCATCCATAACTGACTTTTTAGATAACAAACCAACTGCGACGAGTGATTTGTCTTCTGATTTGTCAATTGGTCCCTGTGACAGAGTGTTTGGCATGGACCCGTACCCTGATGTCTGGGGGTAAGGGATCAAGACGAGGGTGACAGTAGCAATTGCAACTGCAAGAGCAAGAGTGATGAGGTCTCTTGCTATCTTCATTAATTAAACCCAAGTTTATATTTTTGCTTCTGAGTCGGCCGAGATTTTGGCAAGTCTTCGTCTGTGCTCTTTATCCACCTTGAACCTATGTGTGCTTTCCACTGGATAAGGTTTTTGTCTAGAACCTTTCTGCAAACCACACACGGGAAAGATGTTCCCAGTGTTCCGTCGTGTAGTACTCTCTGAATCACGAGGTCTCCGTATTTCCTGTGTACCCAGGCTGAAAAGCATGCCCTGTGTATACCCTCCCTCTGAGCTTCTAATTTTAGAGCTTTAATCATACGCCTCTCTGCGCAGTAGTGGCAATCGTTTTCAACTTCATACGGGACACTGGCGGCTTGCGCCGCAACGAACAATAGGGTACATACCTATTCAGGGTTTCTTTCCTTTAACACGGAGGTTGTTGTCGGGGTCGAATCGTGTCGCGTACCAAGACTTGGGCACCTTTCTTTTCGAGACGAGTACAAATTTGTATACCCTAGCGACTGCCCACTGTGCCGCGGTTGCCCCCACTCTGCTCCCACCTGTTTTCCACGCCTTGAGTCCCCTGTTGTACACCGTGTCCAAATTCTTTCTGGGAATACCGGTCCTTTTACTTATTAAATTCTTGTTGAATTTGAGGGTCGGGTAGACTTCGTGGAACCTCTGTGTCCACTTTGACTTTTTTCTGGTTCCTCCCTTGTTTGAAGTTGAGAGCCCTAGTTTTGAGTAAGGTGTACTTCTTCGTTTTAAAAGTTCCTTTTCCCGGAGAAATCTCATAGACTTGGAGAGACCTGAAAAGTACCTTTCCGGCCACGACCTCGTCACAAAAGTGTGTCTGGGGTGTCTCGGGCTCATAGTATCTACATAGAGAAAAGATGTACCTTGATTGTATGGAGGGCTTTCTCGACAAGGTGACGCACGGAGACTGTCTTGAATTCCTGGTTAAAATTCCAGACAACAGTGTGGATATGGTTTGCACGGATCCTCCATACTTTTTGGATGGTCTCGGTTCTGAGTGGAACAAGCGTAAGCTAGACGACCGGGGGTCTTCGTCTATGGTTGGGAATTTGCCCAAGGGTATGAAGTTTGACAGGTCGCAGTCAGTCAAGTTTAAGGAATTTTACTCTAAAATTGCAAAAGAGGTGTACAGGGTGTTGAAGCCCGGGGGTGCTTTCGTCTCGTTTAGCAGTCCCCGGTTGTACCACTCTATGGCGGGTGCCGTGGAGGATGCCGGTTTCGAGATTCGTGATATGCTCGGGTGGGTATACACACAATCACAGGTGAAAGCATTTTCGCAAAACCACATAATAGAAAACGACAAATCAAGAAATTTGCAAGAAAAAGAGAATTTAAAGAATTTGTGTGAAAACTGGAAGACACCTCAATTGAAGCCTGCAATTGAGCCGATGTGTTTGGCGGTCAAGCCTATTGAGGGCCGGTACATTGACAATTTTGAAAAGTACGGGACTGGGTTGATGTATACCGGTGAGGAGACGAAGGTTGCCGGGGCTTTTCCATCGAATGTGATGGTGACTGATGAGATGGAGGGCATGCAAGTCTTTTTGATTTCAAAACCAAAAAAGGAGGAGAAGGGAGAGTTTAACACGCACCTCTCAGTCAAGCCTGTCCAATTGATTTCACAATTGGTAAAATTGTTTACGCGTGAGGGTGCGGTTGTGTTGGATCCGTTTATGGGGAGTGGGACGACGGCGGTTTCTTGTGTACAGGAGAAGAGGCACTTTATTGGGTTTGAAATTAACAAGGAGTATATTACAATTGCTGAGAGGAGGATAGCCCTTTCTCGTTAAATTCAATAACTTTTCCCCTTTTATTAAAAACCGCCTTGTCTTTGTATTGTTGGTTGCAGTCCTTACATTGCGGAATGCAGTTGTCTTCTGTGAGTGCTTTTCGCGGGTCCATATGTCCCTTTTGCAAGACTACAATCTCGTACTCGTTCCATCTCGCAGATTCACCTTCTGTGTCTCCGCAGCATGCACACCTGTTCCTGTACTCATTCTTAATTTTAATCCAAGATTCCTCTGTCAACTCTATACGCCTTTTTTCTGTGATGTGTGATGGGTGTGCGGAGAGGATATCCACGAGCATATAGTGGCTCCTTGGTATTTTCACCCCCCTATACACCTCACCCCCTTTGAAAATGTTAAAACCGTACTGCTTTGCGAGATGTCGGACTTGCAGGGAATCGCTCCCCTTGAGAACAAACCCGGATTCTTCAACATATCTCCGAATTACATCAATACTGATGGATTTACCAATATTAATGTAAAGGCAGCAGAGTGCTTCGAGGAATGCTCCCCCAGGTTTTTTAACTCCTTTATCCTTTAATTTTCCTTCCCAAATCATAAGGACTTCATCTCTGACTGATATATTTGGAAAATTATCTTCTACTTCCATTTGTATTACTACACGGCTAGGCTTTAACAGGTGGTTTCTTGGTGAGGAGGATGAGGAGGATGCCAACCGCGAGTGCAAACCCGATGATATATTTTGGATTGTACAATTTTGAAAAATCGTTCCACGGGACGGGTGGTGGGAGTCCGAGTTCCCTGTCTTTGTTTGGCGGGACATCTGTTCGGGTGACTCTGAGCATGAATGAGTTGTTGTTTGCGCCGTTAAAGTTGACGAGGTTTCCGTTTATGTCTCTCCAGTTGACTGTGAGTCTGGAGAGTTTGTTAACCACCTGTGGAAAATCCACGCTGAGTGTGTAGTCACTGTTTTCCTTGAATGTCTTTATTGACCCTGATATTACATCGAGTGTGACTGGTCCAAAGGCGTGTGACGCGAGTGTGTTTATGAATGTGTTGCCAGTGACTTTTGATCCTAAATTTAGTTTTTGATTTCTAAATTCCTCAATGTCGAGGAAGAGCATTTCATTTGTGCTAAAGTCGGCTACATTTGATGATTTCAGATAGTATTTGCCTGTGAGTGTTGTGTTTGCGCCGTATACGAGGTCTGTGCTGGCGACTGGTCCGGTAGCTGTTTGGACGACGCCGTATGGCATACCGGTGAGTAGGGCCATTTCTGTGGTGGTTACATTCATGGTGAATGAGCTTGCCGAGTAGAATATGTACTTTCCTTCGTTTGTGCTGTAGTAGACAGCCAGACCACTCGGGAGTCTCCCTGTATTTGTAATTTCAGATGCTAAAGTGGAGGCTGAAAAGAAACTGGGTGTGAGACTGAGGTTGGAGGTCCCCCCAAAGTTCAGAACATTAGACCCAAAGTTGAGGTTATACACTGTGTTTGGTATTTTTGCAGATATGAGGTCAATCTTGCTTATATTTTTCATAGGGTTTGTGAGGTAGACTGAGAATGTGTTACCATATGGGAAGAGGTTGGAGTCTCTTGTTCGGGAGTCGACATAGATGTACTCGACACTCTCCATCTTCTATTTCAAAAGAAAATTCAGGCGAGCATCCTCCACGCTGATCTTTTCCTTTCCAATAGATTCGTTTACAGAATTGTGGTACTCAACAGACCATTCAAAAAGAGACTTTGCTTTGAGAGGGTCGTTTACCTGAACAAAAGACATATAGTGTTGATCACACAAAGTACAAGGTATAATTTCTTTTAAAAATTGTAAAAATTCTGTTCTATTGTCTTCGAGTTCTATTGCCTTTCTGTGCACCCTGTCCCAAGACATCTTTTATTTTGAAAGAAAATTAACATGCACATCTGTCGACGACCCGTTCAGTGCACCAAAGGGGTCAACATAGACTACTGAATCTTCTTTGTGTTGGATGACCCGGATGTCACCGTTCACTTTTATTTTGTCACCTTTTTGAACTTTATATGATTCTTCAAATGAAATTCCCCACAGGATGTTCACCATGGATCCTGAGGGCATTCTTGTTTATAAAAGTTTTAAAAGTTTATCTAAGATAGATGACAACTCTTTTTCAAAATTTGTCATCACTAGGGCCTGCTTTGTTTACAGGGTCGGGGACTGCTACTCTAACAACAACAAACCCAACAGCTGTACCAACCCCAACACTGCCTCTTGATGGGTCAACTTCGGCCCAGGCTGCACCGAGTGCAACATACATCAAAAATCTGACTGGCACAAATACAAATGGTGTGTACTGGATCAACCTCCCGACCGTTGGACCAACGCAAACATACTGTATTATGGACTCTTCTGTGGCGGGTGGTGGGTGGATGCTTGCCCTCAAAGCAACCACGGGAACAACATTCAACTACGCCTCAACTCACTGGACATCAGTGACGACTCTCAACTCAACAGATCTCACAAGGAACAATTCAGATGCAAAGTATGATTGTATGAATTATTTTCCTGCAAACGACTTTATGGCTTTGTGGCCGGATGTTCCTTATAATTATGGTAGCTTTTCGACAGGTGGAGACTTGTTGATTCCAAACGAAGGCAAATGGTGTTGGCTCGCGACAAACATAAATGGCGGAACAGCCATCACACCAATTAACTTCTTTAATACAGTTGGAAATGTAAGTTTGAGTTCTGATGCAAGACACGCCGCTGCACTTGGGAATGTTATTAGTACAGAAGATGGTAACAATTTTTATGGCTTTAATTTTACAACTACATCATGGGCACCTGTGAGATGGGGGTTTGCTTTTAATAATGAAACTGATTGGGGGTCTAATGATGTGAGTGGTGGGATAGGGATGGACCTTGTGTGGCCCTATTCATCTGCTACAGCACATTACTCTGCAGGTGATTGGTTTGGGTGCTGCCAGACTCAAACTGGAATTAATCGTTCGGCTCGTATTGAATACTACATTCGAAGTACACTCTCCACGCTCGACGGGTCGACATCTGCAAGAGCCGCCCCAAGTGCCATGTACATCAAATACCTCACTGGCACACAAGTAAATGGATCTTACTGGATAAACCTCCCAACCGTCGGAGCAACACAGGTGTACTGCTTGATGGACAGCAAGTGGGCAGGTGGAGGGTGGATGATGCTTATGAAGGGGACCCGTGGTACAACTTTCAATTTTAGTTCAAATTACTGGACGACAACCAACACCCTAAACCCCACAGACCTCACTCGAAATGACGCAGATGCAAAGTACGATTCATTCAACTATTACCCGTGTTTAGATGTGCTTGCCCTCTGGCCAGATCTCACCCCCTCAACAGGTGGAAGCATAGCACAAACAGAAGCCTGGTCGTGGTATGTTCCAAACTACTACAATTTATCATCCGACGGAAGAGCAACTGGATTGACTGGTTTCGGAACTGCTGGTTCACGCGACACCCCTGTGTATTCAGATCCACTCACATATCCAGGATTTAACACAGCGTATTGGTCACAACAAGCGGGTGCGAGGCGTTTTGTGATTGGTGGCGGGTCCCATGTGTCGGCAAGTGCACCTGTTCGATTTGGTTACCTGTGGAACAACGAAAATGACTTCTTGAGCATAGATGTTCAGGGAGGGATAGGGATGTCATACAACAGTTACAGTGCAGGTGACACCATAGGATGTTGTAACTCCACTACAGGACTGAACCGTACGATGAGGTTCGAACTTTATGGTCGCTAAAAGTATATGGCTCGTGCAAAGGAACACTGGGGTCCACTCCTCTGGAAATTTATACATACAATTTGTGTTATAGATTTTGAAAATAACGAGCCTTATGTTTCACAAATAATTTCAAATTTAAATTCACTTGGACCAGTCATACCTTGTCACAGGTGTCAAGCACTGTATGAAGAGCATCTGAAAAAGCTTGATACTATTGATCGAAAAGAGTCGATGGTCCTTTTCAGGTGGTCTTGGGAACTGCACAATGCAGTCAATAGGAAACACAACAAACCGGAGATGACTTATGAGGATGCACTCAAAGCGTATACGCACGGATAACTATGTAGACCCACCCATTACTCCCAGAATTTCCGTTATTTGAAAAGTAAGTTTGGCGAGCTGAGCACGGGACATACTGGGAAGACCACCACACACCATAGTTAGGTGACCATCCATCAACCTCTCCGTGGTATGTGAGTCGTATTGTGTGATTTGTCGAAGGTGGGTTTGCTCCAAACACCGTTGAAGGCTGAGTACCGCGCGTATTCACCCAATTTTGTGAAACTTCTGCTGTTGTACGACTCAATGTGATGTTCTGGTGGTCACTTGATGAAGCCGTGACGAAAATATCAGCAAGTACTGCGCGTGCAGTTGTTGGTACAGCAGCATTCAGACTCACTGCAAAGTTTTGAGATCCCGTCCACGAAAACTCGGTGTATACCGGTGTAGCGAGTTCAACCCATGAACACATCGGCAACGAATTGACAGTCATTTGGCCATTCACATTCAGGGTTGTTGTGCAGCTTACTTTTGGTATAGTCAAAGTGTCTGCTGCATATCCAGACCATTGACTTGTCAACAATTCATTTCTCAAACTCTCTGAATCCATCTACTTGTATGCGGTAATTTTATTTAAAACATAAATACTCTAAAAAAAGAATGTACGATGTCCTTGGTGTTTCTAAGGATGCTTCGCCGGACGAAATTAAAAAGGCGTACAGGAAGCTTGCCATGCAGCACCATCCTGACAAAGGGGGAAATCCCGAGAAGTTTAAAGAGATTACGAATGCATACGAGATATTGTCGGACCCCCAGAAGAGGCAGAACTTTGATCAGTTTGGCGACGCGAATGGTCCGCAGGGTCCTCAAGGGTTCCCGGGTGGTTTCCCTGGGGACATATTTTCCCAGATGTTTGGGAACGGGGTTTTCGGAGGATTCCAAGGTCCTGTGCGTCGATCCAACCATGAGCACGAATTGAAGATTTCACTCGAAGATGCGTACAGAGGGTTTACAAAGAATCTGCACATCACCCTACAACGCATGTGTTTTCAGTGTATGAAAACCTGCAAGGAATGCAATGGTGTTGGTAAAATTCAAAAACAAATTCAGATGGGTCCTTTTGTTCAGAATATTATTCAGGGGTGTGGTTTTTGTCTTGGGGCGGGCAAGACTTCATCTGGGTGCAAGGAGTGTGACTTTAAAAAGCAAAAGTTTGAAAAGTTGAATTTAGAGATTAAAATAGATCCAGGGGTTCGTGATGGGCATCAGATTGTTATGCGTGGTTTGGGTGAGCAGGTTCAAAAGCCGAGTGGCGAGGAGCCCGGAGATTTGGTGGTGACTATTCGCATCAAGGACCACCCTGAATTTATGCGTCAAGGTGACGACTTGATTTGGCCTGTGAAGCTTTCATTTGAGAGTTCTGTGACTGGTGCGCACATCACTTGCCCTCACTTTGAGGGACCTCTTGAAATCAACACGGGTGATTGGGGCGTGTTGGATCCAAGGAAGGATTACACCGTCAAAGGCAAGGGGTTCAATGGCGGAAACTTGCGGGTGTCGTTTGACATTATTTATCCAGATTTGAAAGTGAAGTACATGTTAGAAAGTCTTGGTGACAATAGTTAAAATAGCTATAATAGCATTCATTGTTCCGACTGATATTGTGTCTGTCGCTGTGTGAAGGACCTCTTCGGGTGTGAATTGGGCGTGATGGATGACTAGGTCGTTTAGGGTTGCTGGGATGAATGAGAGGGCTGCACTTCGTATGATGTGTTTGCGCATCAGGGTTGAGGATCGTAAAGACCTTTGGATGAGTGGGTGTCTCGAGGCTCTCCTTACTGTGATGCATGTCCGCTTGAGTGTGCGGTCCATCTCTACTTACTCTTTCAGTACACTTTATTTTTAAGGCTCTGACTCTGGTGTTCCGCCCCCTGACCCCATATTTGTACCAACCATCCGGAGTACATTATTCTTTCTCAATTCGTCCATTGAAGTTTTTCTGAAATCCTCGAAGGAGTTGACTGACCCTGCGGATGGGGTGACAGACTTGGCTAATTTTATAAATCTGTCGGCAACACGCCGTAATGGGGTTGAAGGTTCCTTTTCTACACTTTCTGTGAGGTATGCCATGTGATTTCTAATCTTTACTTCAATTGGGTTCCCTTGTTCTAAAACTGTATTAAATTCAGAAAAGCAATCTGCCAGGAATGTTTGTCCTTCTGTTGTTCTGTCTTTTCTTGCAATTGTGAGTTCCTTTGAAATTTTGAGAGCAAGTTTTTTAAAGTTGATAGAGGCTCTGAGTGAGTTTGTCATTTTCTCATTTAGTTTCATGTAGAGTTGTATTGATCCGAGGATACCTGTACCTGCTGAAAGGATTGCGTTTAGTATACTCACGAATTTCTGAGACAAAAAGTCGTTTAGGGCAATTGCGCAGAGAGCGTTTAGCGCAGACACGACAAGTATAGGTATATTGAATTTTGAAGACATCCCGTTGTAATAAGTGTATTCTTGAACATTATGTTTGTAGTAATCATTACATTGTTTTTCTAGGTTTGTTAAAAATAGTTCTTCTTCGGTTGTCCATGATTCTTCACCGTGGGGCATCTTATATTACTCTTCGGTTTTATTTGGTGAAAAGTGTTCGGTGGCCACCTTCATAGCGTGTGCCTTGGCCACCTTTTCGGTTGGTTTGTATTCACTGTTGAGTGTCTCCTCGAGTACATTCTTGTAATAGTCTGAGGTCTCGATAGCCTCCTTGAGGTCCTGGCGCACCTCCTTGAGGTGATTCTTGACTGCATTCTCCTTTTCGATGAGTTTCTGGATGGTCATTTCTATATTACAAGGACCTCGCCTTTTTAAGTGGTCTTGTGTCAGCCGTATGCGATGATACCCTTTTCAGTTAGAATACCACCCACGAGCCACCCAAACCCGTCATTCTCGAGACAGATGATGTTAAATCCGTTGTTTTTAAGATAGTATTCAGCGTCTATGTTTCTGTTTCCGTTTTCGTCGATGAGTACAATAGGTGCCATATAATCTGCGTCTTGGATGTACTTGTGTCTTTCAGTGATGTCACCCCAGTTTAGGGTTCCAGGCACCTCTTCAATCATGGATTCAAATTCGATTTTGCGTAGGGTCTCTGCGAGATCCTGTACGGACATACCTACACAGGGGGCACTGCTTTTAAGACCCCTCGTTTTTTTTCGCAGATTATAGAAATGAAAAGAGCTATACTGGCAATTTTCGGTTTTATAAATATACTTTTTATGTTGGCTGCTCTTCGATGGATTAATAATTTGCACAAGTACGGATGCAAGTGTGCGGAGGAGTGGAGGTTAAAATACATTAGAACCTTTTTGATGATTTCAATAGGGTACACCCTCTTTATATTTTTGTCTCAATTTGTGTTTCGCGGGCTTGATAAGATTTTTTTCGTGTTGGGGCCATTAATGTCTCTTGCTACAGTTGTGTATGCGGGTATATCTTTGAGTTATTTTGTAGACTTGCGCAAGCGTGAGTGTTCGTGTTCTGCGGGTCCACAAGCTCGATTGATGTACATTATTTCATTTATACAAGTTGTCTTAATTGGTACGGGACTCTTGCTCGGAGGTTTGACCGGTGGACTCATCGTCGCTCGTTCCGGAAAGCTCTGAGTCTTCGAATAGGTTTCTCCTGACTCGTTCCTTGCATGATTCTGTAATTCTTGGGGCGATGATGTCTAGGGCTCTTTCATTCATAATCCTGTGAATTAACTTGATGTTTGCTCCTACGCTCCTGAATGATCCTGATATGCAGGAATCGTACTCTTCCGGTATAATCTTGCCTTCTACAATCCATCCTTTCTTGACGAGGTTGAGTGCTCTTGCGCACGCTCTTGCCCAGTATCTGTCGCTCGTCTTGGTGAGTATTGTTTTGAACTTTTTCTGTCTTGTGAGTTCAAAACACTCCTCGAAGGGGTTTGGTGAGAATTTCATGGACTCTGGGATGTAGCGTATGCAGAGGTTTGTTGTTCTGGACTTGTAGAAGATGTTGCAGGTAAAGTCGCAGTCCCTATCGTTCAGCCAGGATGTGAATGTCCCCGGGTAGATGACACAGTCCAGGTTGAGAGTGTCGTTTATGACAATCTTCTCTACTATATTCATATTTTGGCCGTATCTATCACTCTTCTTTCGTGAGGATGTCAGGGTTTTGACCCAAGGCTCGAGGCGGAGTACCCTTACGAAGGTCTCCATCGAGTTCTGTACTGTGTTTGACCACAGGATGTCGATGTCGTTATATCTGTTCTCTTTACAGATGACGACATCCCGGATGTACCCCCCGAAAATCACCGCGTCAAAGCTCAGGGCAAGATCAACGACGCGCTGATGGTTCTCCATGTGCATACAGGAGTCCAGGTTTTTATCTAGGAGTAGACTAAGAGATGGCTGCAGCACCAGCACTGCCGCTTAAACTACAAGGTTTTTTACTCCCCGGAGCTTTAACTGCTGTAGGTCTCCAGTTTTTCTCAACATCAAGAGGACACAAAGTTTTAGAAGGAGCTAGTACTTTGACATTTCAAACAGGAGGAGTGGCAGTAAACGCTGTCCAAAAAAGACACTACCTTGGAATGGTTCGCAATTTACAAAAACTAGTTCAAAACAGTGGTATGAAGTTTGTCGATTTTATATCATATATTCTGAACTCAATGATAACAGGTGTACCACAAGAAATACGATCTGGTGTAACAGGAGTTGTTGTTAATATTTTAAAGATGGCTGGAGCTGCTCCGTACACAGTTATGGTACTTACTACAATGTATTTTATAGACAAAATGTCAAAGGGTGAGCTTTCTGTTCAAAGTACAAAATTATTTTTCAAACTTGCAAATGGTATTTTAGCAGCTGGTGAAAAGGGGGTAAAAATAACATTCAGTGGATTTTATAATTTGGTTACAATGTTTACTCAGTTGTGTGCTCTTGTGTGGCAGAGTGGCGGAAAGTATTCTGTAATTCGTGCGGTGAATTGGGCAACTGGTTATTCTAAACTACTTTCAAAAACAAATAATCCTGAAAAAATAAAGACGACTCAGGATATTATACATCAACTTGCAAAGATAGAGAGGAACAAGACGGCCAGTATTAGAAACAAGATTTCAGAAATTCCCAAAGTTCAGCAAGTTTCTCAAGTGACTGCCGTCAAGGTGAAGACACCTCCAATAAATTTGGGTGTAAAGAATGATGAGAGTATAGAAGAGATTCAAATTAAACTTGAAATGAGAAAAGAAATTGAGAGACATCGTGGTGTCATGCAAAAGTTGTATTTAGAAATGCCGAGCTCTTCATCTCCTTTATCCACTACAAAGAAACTCAAAATTAAAAAAATGGAATTGGCTGAGCAGAAGAAGCATGAATCAATTATGAATTCTCTTTTAGAGAAACTGAAAAAACTGAGGATGATAAAAGCAAAGACACCTCATGTTATTCCTACAATTCCTACAAAGAAACAGACTGCTAGTGTTGAGAAATTGATTGATATTATTAATAACAAAGTTGAAAAGAATTCAAGGACTGCAAATAAAAAGAATGTTGGCACGAGTCCGATGACACCATCCCCGGCGAAGAGTGTAAAACATGGTCAAAAAGCGGCAAACTTGATTCGTCTTACTTTAAAAAAGAAAAGTGTCCGTCGTCGTGTTCACTGGGCGTCAGATGTCGTATAGCTTTGACGAGATTTCTTCCCAGTCGTCATCATCTGCGAGGAGTGGTTTCTTATTTTTGTTTTTCATTTTCAAATTGTAATCCGTGGATGAGAGTTCCTCGACAATGTCCCACGCCGCTCTGCATTCCTTGGAGTTTTCATAGTCCTTGCAGATGTATCTGGCGTGATTGATGGCATCCCGGAGTCTCTTTTGCACGACAATTTTCCTTACTTTGAATGCGTTGTTGCACATGACAACAGGTTTTACCGCCAGCATTGTAGTTAGAGAGGAGGTTTATTCTCTAACTAGGATGCCCCGTGTCGTGATCAAGGCGAGTGATGTCGCTGCGATTGTAGGTCAGAACAAGTTCAAGTCCCGGCAGGAAGTGTTTGACGACCTGTGGAAGAAGTACTCCCCTGAGAATTTTACTTCTAAAACCAAAAAGGAGTTGGCAGAGGAGGCTGTGTCCAAGTCTGATACTGCTCAGCTTGTGATTGATCTTGCCTCTGGTGTTGAGGCGAAGAGTTCGGCAGAGGCTGAGAGTGTGTTCAGGTCTGCTGAGAGGATTATCAATTCTGATTCGAAATTGGATTCAGGTGACAAGGTGAAGGTGGTTGAGCATCTTCGGAGCAAGGTGTACACTGGTCATGGTATTCGCAAGGAGGATGAGACTGCTCGTCGGTGTGGTCTCGACTTGGAGAGGGATGACACATTTCACAGTATGTACATCGGAACATATAACGACCGGGACTATGTGGTGGTAGGCCGGGTCGACCGCATCGAGATGCTTCCAGACGGGAGTCGAATTTTGGTTGAAATTAAGAATCGCACAAAGGGTTTGTTTCGGCGGGTGTACCCGAGTGAGAATGTTCAGATCCAGGTATATCTTGACATGCTTGATTTGGACAAGGCCAAGTTGGTTGAGCAGTACAACGACGAAGTCAATGTGATGGAGGTACAGCGGGACAAGAAGATGTTTGAAAAGGAGATATTCCCTGCACTTGAGAATTTCTGTTTTGAATTGGGTAATAGTTTACTTTAATAATTTAGACAGTACAATTTGAGAAATGAAAACAAGGAATGCGAGTTTGAGGTCCTTTGTCATTGCGTATACGAGTACAAACAGGAGTGCAGCAACCTTTACATATGAGGAGACGGCGAAGGGTCTTGGTGTGGAGAGTGCTGGTGCTGCGTATGACATATCGGTGAGTATTGCAGTGTGACCCTCTCGTGCGAGTTCGATATCTGCAACAGAATTTTCCATTTATATTACAAAACAAAATTAGTTGTCTGAGATCCAGATTCTTCCCTCGACAAAGTCGTCGAATGTTGCCACAAAGTACTCTGGGTCGTCTGGGTCGTCTGTGAAGATGTCCCATCCCTCACCGTTCCACGCGTCTACTGTGCATCTGTAGAACTTTCTCTTTTTGCCTGCTTGAACACAGTAAGTCACCTTTGACCCTACGAGTGACTCCATTTGGTTGGCGATTACTTTGAGTTTCTTTCTGAGTTCACTTGCCTCTCGAACAAGGTCGATAACTTCCTGTACAAGATTCATCTGGAAAGAAAGGTTTCTATGTTTTTATCTCAGACTAGAGTAATGAGTGTCGTCGACATAACTATGATGTCTCTGACGGAGATTATTGGTGATTTTGGTTTTAAAGGGGTAGCGCGGCACCCGACGCCACTCAGTTGGGCAACGGGAATAGGTGGGTACATGGGTATTATATATTTTCTGATAAAGTCTCTCAGGGTGGGTAATGTTACATATGTGAATGGGATGTGGGATGGTATATCTGGAATACTGGAGACTCTTGTAGCGTATGTTGTGTTTGGTGAGAGGTTGAACACTCCTGTACAGTATCTTGGTATTGTTATGATTGCGTTTGGGTTGATTGCGTTGAAGGGTGGCGGCATCGCTCGTTAGATAAAAGGGCTAGCACCTGAAGAGGTACACGATGCAGATCTTTGTCAAGACTTTGACTGGCAAGACAATTACACTTGAAATTGAGTCTGGAGATACAATTGCAAATGTAAAAGCCAAGATTCAGGACAAGGAGGGTATTCCTCCGGATCAGCAGCGATTGATTTTTGCTGGCAAGCAGTTGGAGGATGAGAGGACTATGGAGGACTACAATATCCAAAAGGAGTCGACCCTTCACCTGGTTCTTCGGTTGCGCGGGGGCTAAGACTTATATTTTTATGTTTTAATATATAAATGTTGTTTGTATCTAGTGGTTCAGTTGAGTATAGTCTCGAAGATAAGTTTTTGTTCAACAAGGATACCGGTTTGTACCTTGCTTGTCACCAGGTGACTGGTGAGTTGAGAGAGATGCCTCTGTCTGAGCACGATGGTGATTTCTGGTGGTATGTGAGTGAGGACGGGCAGGCGAAGAGTTGTTTCTCGGATGGTTCTGTTTCTCTGGCACAGGTTTCTGATGGTGCTTCCCATGAGATTATTGAGCAGGATAATGTCCCAGTGAGACGGATGGATGCACTTATTGAGGAGGCTTTGAATGCTCGTGCTGCAGACAGCGCTCCCGAGCCCGAGGTTCCTGAGCCAGAGCCAGTTGTCGAGGCCCCCGTTC
>Ga0208257_1000220_pt1 | contig 19119 bp, 23 predicted proteins | sample CryBogCBH10Sep07_FD_184610 | JGI IMG/M metagenome (GOLD analysis project Ga0208257, IMG submission 184610) | Freshwater microbial communities from Crystal Bog, Wisconsin, USA - CBH10Sep07 (SPAdes) | ecosystem: Environmental > Aquatic > Freshwater > Lake | place: Crystal Bog, Wisconsin, USA... | reverse complement strand
TCGCTGCGTATGCCAGATGCTGTGCTCAATATCTTCTGACGTTCCTGCCAGATTATCTCTCTGAGATATGCTTCAGCAGCAGCCTTGCCTTCCTTGCTCAGCTTGTCGTTTACTTCTCTGTCTAACTCGGCATCCCCTGTCTTTATCACAGGAGCTTGTGTTTGCGTAGCAGGCTGTGTTCGAGACGGAGCTGCTGCAGCCGCAGGTGCTGCAGCTGTTGTTGCGGGTTTTGATACAGTCTGCTTGTAACCAGGCACAGACGTCGCCATCGATGCTGTTGCGCTACCGCTAGTAGAAGCAGGTGCCGGCTTTGCTGTTTGCTGCGCTGGTTGAGCCTGAGGTTGAGCTGGTTGCTCTGCAGGCTTTTGATCGCTTGCTGCAGCTGGTGCTTCTGGCTTTGCTAGCGTTGGTTCTTTCTTAACGGCCTTTGCTGCTATGGCAGGCAGCTCAAGTCCATATTTGTCAAAGACCGACTTGATCTGCTCATCACTGAACCCAGCTTTCTTTTGCGCCAGATATAGGTCCTCGTCTGTAGCAGGACCAGCTTCCATCAGCAGTCGCAGTCCATAATTTACCGCAACAGATTCTTCAAAATCATCTACAGAGTTGATGGATTTGCTTGATCTAACTCCCGGCTTGTATGTCTTTGTTTGTCCTGGATATGCATCATCTTCCCCGCCCCCAGATTTGCCATCATATGGACTTGCCATGGCTTTTCGCATCCTTGCAGCTGCTTCTATGTCCTTGTCAAATCCCTTAGCTGCCTCCGGATTCTCTAGCTCAACGAATGCCTTTTCAATATTTGCACTGCCACCACCGATGCTGCCTCCGTGTGCTTCAGCTGCAGCGCCCATGGCTAGCATGCTAAGTTCACTTCTGTCAATTTCTGCTCTGAGACCAGATTCGCCAGCATTTCTTATCACAGAATCGACAGCTTTATTGAAGCTGTTGTGATCAGTTATCTTACCGTCTTTGGCCATCTGCTTGAGATCATGTACCATGTCGTCCATGGTCTTGTGATGCTGAGGATCAGCTATTGGTGCATGGGTGCTGGTGTTGGCCATCATCATGTGACCAAGCTGTCCAACTGCGCTAGCTGCTAGGCCGCCTATGGCACCCGCAGCCAAGCCCATTGCAGCGCCCTTGGCACCTGCTTTAGCAGCGCTCTTCCAATCTTGACCTGACATCTTAGCTCTAGCAATGCTGGCTAAGCCACCTGCAACTGCACCTGCTGCTTGTGGGCTAGCAGTGGTCATTAGCACAGCTGCACCAGCAGCACCAGATATGGCGGTCAATGCTAGCGATTGTAGATCTGGATTCTTTACTGCAGTTTGTGCGAGTTTCAACAGTTCTTTCTTGGCAGCAGCATCCTTGATTGACGACAACGCAGTCTTTATCTTTGCGCCAAACCCTTTGACAGGCGTGCTTTGCTTGGCATCCGGGATCTTATCATAGAATTGATGTTGCAACTTCTCTGGAACGATATCCCCAAGGCTAACGGCTTTTGGTAAACCACTTGGTTTCATCGCCCCAAAATCAGCCATTATCTTTTCGTAGGTGGCCGGATCAATAGCTTTTGCTTCTGCTAACCTGCTCTCATCAAGTTTCCGGGTCAGCCATGCGCCATATGGCTTGAGAAAGCTGTCGCGCATCTCCGTGAGCTGCCGCTTGGTCCGTGCATCGGTATCATATACCAGGGATTCAAAAAGTTCGTCTCGGAATTCAAAAGCTTTCATGCTACACCTGATAATTGTCTCAATGCCTGTTGGGCTGACGCTATGCGATTATATGAAACCTGCGCGTTATTTTGCGGTGCAGCTGTTGCAGCTGGTGCAGCGGCTCCTGCGGGTTGACCTGCTGTGCCACCGGCAGCTGCTGTGGTTGCAGTTTGTCCCGGTGCTGCTTGTCCTGCAGCAGCACGTTGCTGTGGCTGTTGTGCTGGTTGATCGGTCTTATCTCCCAGCTTTTCTATCTCCATCTTTCGCACGGCTGCCACGCCTATCAGCTTGTCAACTAGCATGTCAGCGACAGCGCCGTCTTCGATACCCCAAACGCTCTTTATGGTTGCATCATCATTGGCTAGATCAGCAGCTGAAATATCAACTGGCTTGATACCCGTACCTAGCTTGGTTTTCATGGATTTCAGTATGCGATTTATCTCAGCATCTGACAGCTTCATCTTGCGCATGTAGAGATACAAGGCTTTGGTGGGCAATTGATTCATCGTGGCTTTGGTGATAGCCTTACCTTCAGCATCTTGATATCGTCCAGCCAACTTAGATATCTCTAAGATGAACGCATTTACATATCGCTGCATCTCCTTGGCGCCGCCAGCAAGTTCAGTATCTTTGGTGGGCATTAGGCCAGTCAACCATTTCTGTATCGGCTGCCAAAATTCTTCTAGGTTTTCCTTGGAATAGTCTTGTGCCCTCATGGTTGATTCACCTTCAGCTCTTTGATCTTGCGCAGGAACTTGCGCTGATCTTCGCTCATTATGCTGCGATGCAGGCGCTTAATTAGATCCTGTGCATCTTCGTCGCTGTAATTTTCTCGTATCAGCTGAACAAGGTTTATAGCACTAGCAATCACGTGGCTTGCTCGGCTCTCTATCACGGTGTGCTTGCTCTTGGCAGGGACGAACTTGTCAAGTTCGTCAATGAAGCTGTTCATTTTATCAGCCATGGTGATCCTCATGCTAGGTTCATTATTTAGTTAGAGCATGCTACCCGATAAATACCTTTTATAAAACATCCGGAGCCTACCATGAACATCACACTGCAATCAGATGCTATGCGCGAATTGATGCGCCGCCTTGCTGAGGCAGAAGGTGGCATACTAGGTAATGACGATGCGGCAGCTCCTGCAGATCCAGAAGCGCCAGCAGAGGAACCAGCTGCACCAGAAGCAGCTGCCCCCGAAGCAGGGACAGAAGATCAACCTCAAGATGATGCAGATATTGAAAAGGTCATGACCGAGCCCAGAGATACATCTAGCGAGAAGTTTAGTCTCGGTTCGCTGGCAGATGATCTAGGACTGCAGAATGCTCAGCTGTTCAAGACTGCTTTCAATCAACTGCGCAGCGGCACAGAGCCAACTGATCCAGATCAACTGAAAGAGTTGGCTGCTGCATTTACCAAGCTGATGAGCACGGATACCAGCAATGCGCAGAAGGTAGTCAATCGCCTGCGCCAGATCTACAAGAAACCTCTGCCTAACGCCTGATCAAGCTGGTCAAACTACTTAACTGTCCAAGACTCTTGCTGATATCAACTGCTGGTCGTGCTGCAGCTGGCGTGTCTGACATGCCCTTAGGCGGTGGATTGAGATTCTTCCTGCGCAGATCATTGAACACGTCCGCACCGGCTCCGCCGCCCTGTAGCATGCTCTGCTGTTCTTCATCCAAGTCAAAAATCTTCAGCGTGTTCTGATCAAAGCCCAGATAGACTTTGCTGCCAACACCGCTAGAACTGCGTGTTTTTAGAAACTGTATCTGATACTGTCCGCGCTCTTTCATTGCTGCGCTGGCAAAGATGGATATCACGTTATCAGCTGTCTGGATCTTGGAGATACCACCACTGATCATGCTGTGATCATGTTCCTGCTCCTGCGTGGCACTTCTGTTCAACTGACTGGCTGTCACACAGACCATGTTGCGTTCCACTGCCAATCCGCGCAGCTCTTCTGTAACAAACTTGTCCTTGATGAACAGGTCGCTGGGATTGATCTTCTTGTTGTTGGGATAAAGCAGATCCAAATAATCCACCACTATCACATCACAGCGCTTCTGCGTCTCGATCTCATAGTTCTTGAGATAGGCTTTGATATCGTTCACAGTGCTGCCCTGTGGCAGCTGTCGCACATGCAGCAATCCGCTCTTGCGCTGTGCTGCCTTGACCTTGAGCTCAACCGTGTCTAGGTTGCGAAAGATCTCCTTGCTGCCAACTTCAGTGAGCATGCTATCCATGCGCATGGAGGTTAACTCTTCACTGAGTTCCAGCGTGATGTAAACCACGTTAAGCCCTTGCTTGACCATATTGAGACTCATGTTCTGTAAGAACAAACTCTTGCCAACGCCAGAACCTGCACACCAGATGGTTATCTCGCCTCTGTTGATGCCACCATAGAGCTTGTCATCCACGCTCTTCCAACCAGTGGTACACTGCCCGTTCTTGTCCTTGATCTTCAGCAACCTAGCACGCGGATCTTCAAAATAATCGGTACCGAGATCGCTCTGCAGGCTGACCAGTATGGCTTCTCTGACCAGCTTCTCTACCTCGCCATAGTTGCCTTTGTCTATGAGATCAGCACTGGCCAGCACCGCATCTGCCAGTGCGCGATTCTTACAGAACTCTTCGATCTCATCCAAGAATGCGTCTTCATGTCCTGGGCTGATGTCACCAATGTGAGCAAAGTCCAGACCAGTCTCAGCATTGACCTGTTCGATCTTGGGCAGCACACGATATTCTTCAGCATGCTTGACCATGTAGCGCACAGCCGGCCGCAGCTTGTTGACAAAGTACTTGGGATTGATGATGTTCACGCAGCGCGTGAAGATGTCTTCGCTGCTCAGCAACACACTGATCAGCAGCTTCTGTTTGTCCTCGTTGTAGTCCTTGACTGTGTCTTTTTCATCATTGCCAAATCTATCTGCCATTTACGTCCATCCTCACAATGTCTTCTTCCACACAGTCCAATCCATACTGTATCTCTATCATGCGCAGTTCTTGGTCGCTGTCGTTACAAAGCTGATGCCAAGAATCTCTATGTATCCACAGATGCTGATGCCTGCCAAACACACCCAGCAGTTCTGTACTGCTGCTGTCATCGATGCTATACACAGTAGCTTGACCGTGCGCTACGAACCAAAGCTCAGATCGCAGAGCGTGCTTCTGCATGCTGAGACGCTTACCAGGTTCAACGACCAGTTCCTTGAGCTTGACTTCGCAGCCGTCAGTGTGCAGAACCGTGTAGTGTCCCCATGTTCTGTCAACCTTCATCTAAACATCTTCCTCTTGGTACCAATCTGCAGTGCGCTGTTGGTGCGGCTGTTTATTATTGTATGCAAGGTAAACAATTTTCCATACCTACAACTGGCATCTGCGGCATCTTTCACATCATCTTCCCAGTCTGGAAAGCTCACGCTCCAACCCTGCTCCAATGCTATGTCTATCAGCCCTTGGTTGTTCCTCTGCCTATCTGGCAGCAGTATGATCTCCCTGTCTGTGCTGTTGAGCCAACTCAGCTGCTGCCTGCTCAATCTGCTGCCCAGTGCTGCCACACCGTCAATGGCGATGGCATCAAACGGACCTTCAACCAGTATGATGTATTTACGGTTGCCTTTAGTGATGGCATCGCAGTTGAACAGATAACCAGTCTGCAGATCGCTGTTGTAGTATCGCGGAACATCCTTGGGAGGAGTGCCGGCATATCTAGCAGTCCAACCAACTATCTTGTCACGATAATAGAATGGTATGATGATGCGTTGATCCAAGTTCCACTTGGTGCTAGGACTCCAATGATAGTCCCAGCTGTCAGCTACAGCATCTCCGCGACTTGACAGGTATTCCATGGTGCTGACAAATTGCGGAGCTATCTCGTCATCTTCCATTATAGCTTCAATTGGGCGTGCACCTTCTGGCAAGCTCACTTCCTTGAAATCTCGCAAGAAGTCTAGATCATCATGGCTAGGCAGTGCTATGACTCCGGCCAGCTTGTTCTGCAGCACTTCCAGCTTGATCTTGCGTATGTCATCGGTTGGCACACCCAACCAGTCCATGAGGTTCTCGAAGTTCCTGCTGATGTTGACGTTGTCAAACACAGTCTTGAAACCACAGTTGTAGCAGTTGTAGGCAATGTGACCGTCTGGCAGTATCAGCATGTTACCGCGCATGCGCGTGTCGCGGCTCTGCCCTCTGTGCGTGCAGCAGGGCGCGTTGAACATCAACCATCCGCGCGGACTGTTCCTACGCTTCTGCGGGATGTATTCGGCGATCAGTTGATGAATCAAGGCCATGCTTGATTATAGCATCGCGCTCAGTTCTTGTATAGCACAGAGATGAATTGACCGTCGTTGACAACCAGCTGTGCAACTTCATTCAGCGTGATTGGATAATATTCGCCGCTGCTGCCAACCAATCCGCTCCATATTGGTATGTAACCAAACCTCACCCAATAGGCGTTGAGCACGAAGTTGAACAGCGTTGGACCAGGTCCTTGGTTGTTGCTAGAGTCAAAGGTGTACATGGGATCCGGACCAGGTTGCAACGGCACGAAGAACCATTCACTAGGCAGCGGGTTATTGTTGCTCAAGCTGGCCTGTATCCAAAACTTACCGAGGAATCGCTTTTGATTCACTGCTACTGTGTGCATGCCGTTGGCACGCTGTGTCTGCGCATCGCCAGGATAGCTGCCAGTGACAAACATGATGTCATCGTTGTTGCCTATGGGTGTCTGAGTGAACTGCGCTGCAAATATCTCTGTGGCAGGACTGAAGGTCCTTAGCACGCCATCAAACAGCTCAAACGTTCCAACACCGCTTTGATTAACGTCAGTGTAGAACAGCTGTCCTATGTTGTTTACGTCAAAGCTCTGTATGCTGTAGTTGTAATAACCAGGATCAAGATCTTCTGTCTCGCCAGGGTCAAGTATCAGTCTCGCCTTGCCCTGTATGGCCACAGTGATGTCAACCCTCTTGGTCAATACCACGTCGCCGGTTAGCACGTTCATTATGGTTGCTTGCAGGTTCAATCCAACCAAGTTGATGGGCCTGCGCTCATTATTACGGATCACGAAATCTATGGTGTTGGTAACGCCCTTGTATAGCTTGGTATCATATATGGTCATAGGCCAATTCACCAGTTCCGGGTTTGCATCGAACTGCAGGAGTTGCACGTATTCCTTGAAGCTGTATAGGAAGACTGTTGGCATCTGTTCCTGACATTTTGTTCCATCAACACTTAGAGTATTTATAAATACCCCCACACGCAATCAGGAACAATATGTCAGATACCAAGCAGGTGCTACAGGAAAAGTTTCCATTCCTCACCATTATAAGCCATTTAGATCGAGAATATCTTGGCATAGTGCAGCATGCTGATGCAGCCTTCGTGCACATCTACGTGATGGATAACACGTTCTCTGATGAGATGAAGAGGGAGTTCCTAGCTTGCGGCGACACCTGGTGGTGGGAAAGCAACCGTCAGATTCCAATCAACATGTTCGTGCGCGATCGCTTCATGATATTCAAGAGATATCTGAGGATCTTTAGCATGAAAGAAACTGAGATCCTACAAGGTCCTGTGGTGAACCTCAAGGATCTCATGAACAAGCGCGTGAAGCGCAGGACCATACAGCTGGTCAAGCACGCTTAATCACCAAGCGTTTCTACCGTTACCCTAGCCCGGATGGTACCGTCCTTATTGACATGGACTTTGAGAGGCTTGTTGGCTGCCTTGCGTGCCTTGGCGTCGGCCTTTTCCTTGTCCTCGCTCCACTTCTCAAACTCGTTGTGGCTAAAGGCAAACATGGTGGCATCGCCAGCATCTGCGATACGAACGAAGCTGAAATATTGAGGATCTCGACCTTCTTCTCGCTCCACTTCCGTCCACACGTTTACTTCACCGGTGAGATTCTCCAGCGTGGCCCAGATCGTGGCAATCAGCTCAGGTGTGGCCTTGGGATTGCGGAAGAGATATCCTTTCTTCAGCTTGGTATTCAGCTGGGCGATTGGATCATATTGCAGGTCGGTTCCAACCACATGGATCTCATCGCCATCTATGAGCTGTACTGATTTACCAAACATATCGCCAGTGATTTGGAATTTCAATTTGGTACGTGCCATGTGCGTGCTCCTTTGATTGCTTATAATAGCACAGATTTAAGATTGTTCAAGCAGTAAATTGGCATGGACATAGACTAAAACAGCGTAAGAAATCGCATGGGCCTTCTTGAAACTATATGTATCTTCGTCAGTTTTGAGCCAAATCTCGTCGCGTATGCTGTCAAATCCATTGGATTCGCATTGGCTTTGCAAGTGCTTCTTGCCAGGACGGATTAGAGCCAATATCATGGCGATATGTTCTATGCTGGTTGGACGCAGTCTGGCACAGAGATCTCCATAGTTGCCCAAATGGAACAGCTTGCCAACGAAGCTTGGATCCGTGAACACTGCCCAATCCAACGGTCGTTCCATGAGATCTAATAGGTGTGCTTCATCGCGAACATGCTCGTACACACCCACGTTCAGCATGTCTATCTTGAAGAATCCGCGATCTTCTGCAGCATTGTAATCCAAGCTGCACAGCCCAGTTATGGGATCTTTTGGCACAGCATGGAAATAGACACCAGTATTATGTCTAGTGACCTTGCCTTCGCGCATGATGCTGGCAGGTGTATGCGGCAGTCCAGCAAGAGCTACCTCTCTGTGCGCGAAGTCTATGTCGATGTCGCCGCGATTCAGCATGTTTAATCCTACTCGCGATCTATCTTGCTGTCAAGCTGCCTCTGCAACACACCAAGTTCTGTCCTGCGTTGGCGCATGCTGTTGCTGAGCTGCCTTATCTCATTGCGCATCTCTGCGATCGTCTGCTCGCTCTGTGACAGTCGTCGTTCTAATGCGATAACGTAGCCAGGATCTATGCTACGTATCTTAGCACCTTCTATCTCAAACTCTGTAATCACGCCCTGCGCACTAACACGGCGTTTGGCTTCAAACGCCACCGGATCTTCATCATCGCCTGCACCATACATGTCTGCGATCTCTGCCATCATAAACCTGCTTTCTTGAGAGTGTCTTTCACGAAGGTCGTGCTCTCTTTATCTCTGTTCAACTTCAGCGACCACTGCGCTGCTGGTGCTATGCCTGCTATCATACCGATCTGCTCCGGCGTGCAGCGTTTGAGTGCAGATTCTGCGCTGCTAGCATTATATAGCACCCAGGGACTGATACGACCCGTAGTGACCCAGCGAGTTAACTGATTTACGTTGACTTCTCTGAAGAAGTCATACCAAGGCAGTTCATGTTGCTGAGCCCATTCTCGCATCAGCACGATTCCGCGTTCCAATGCCTGTTCAGCGGTTTCCGTGCGAATGAGATCTTTGACATACTCCTCATAGACAACATCATGCGTCCACTTGTCTATCGGCAAGTTATTCTTGAGCACATAGTCTATGAATCGCGCAGGTTCTGGTGCAGCTGTATCCAGCAGATGCCGTGCAAACTTGCTAAACGCTAGATAATACTTGCTGTCTATGAATTCCTTGTAGGTTTTCTTGTTTTTCTTACCAGTGACTGCACCGTTGAGCTCATAGAATCTGCTCCATGCCATGAAGGCTATGCGGCCCTGAGGTTGATCCTTTTGGAACCAACGCCTCTTCTTCTCACACACATGATTGATCAACCTCAGCTCGTCGCTGAATTCTTTCTTGCAGAACTCACAGCGACATTGCTTAGGAATCACGCTCCAGCTTTTTGCCATCTTCAACCAATTCCTTGAGTTCACTGTCACTCAATCCGGCATCCTTGCCCAGCTGACGAAGGCTTTCCTTGTCCAGCTGTGATTTCAGCAGCGACAATTCTTCTGCGTTCATGTTAGGGTATAGGCCTAGTAGGAACTCGTCAACCACCTTGGTCTTACTCTTGGCGTTCTTAGCGCCAACGTAGGGTCTATATTGCTTGCGCCCTGTGCCAGCCAAACACATCAGCTTGTGCTGCAGCTCTGGATGCTTGCCCAAGCTGAAGAATCCCAGATTAACCAAATCATTGGTTGCCAGCACCGCATAGCTCTGCATGGGGCTCTGTGGGCTGAGGCTGCTCATGTAACGCATCAGCAGGAATGGACTGTAGCCCTTGCGTTCCTCGTCAGTGAGCCGTTCATAGAAGCCAAAGTCTCGGTTATCCAGCGCCTGCAGCACTGCATCCAAGCTCAGTTTCTGACCCTGTGTGTTTGCTTTCTTTGCCATGCAATCATTATACGCTGTATAGTCTGTTTCATCAACTGGTACATACGGTGATATAATAATACCATGGGCCGCCCTTTAACAGACCGATGGATTGGTATTCCCAAAGGTGAATCCCCAGTGCTGATGCCAGTGATCAACAACGGTGGTCGCTTGAGTCGAGGTTGGATCCTCAAGCAGGTTGGCAGCGATAGGTTCCTGGTACAGGACTGCGATACTGATGAGATAGGTGCCTATAGATTATGCGAATCAGCAGAGCCGCCAATGGACGGATTGATGAGCATACGTTTCACAGGATATGCATCAGGATTCGCCATGCGCATCACCAATCATCGCATAAAGGATTGGCACGGAAACCATCTTGAATGGAGCATCTTTGGCCCTGGCGAAAACACCGTGTATGTGCCAGATAACAGCAGCATGCTAGATAAATAGATCTGAAATGATTATAGGGCAACGGTGCCCTGTAGGCTTAGAACGCCAAGGAGTTTACAATGGGACGTCCCCTCAAAAAGAAATATTTCGGTAATGTCACGCTAAGTGGCCAAGCAATAATAGGCAACGCCTGGATACAGGGCGACACAGTTGCTCGTCCAAGCTGGATCGTCAAGCAGCTGACCAGCAACAGCTATCAGTGGCTCAGCGTTAACGGCCAGGGTCCAGCAACACCAGGTCAGGCATATCTGGTCAATGGTGCGATCACTGGTCCAGGACAGGCAAACATCGCAGTTTACCCATACGGCGGCGAAGGCGGCGGAGCAGTTGCTGCCAATGCTAACCTCGGTGTATACGGTGGTACGGTCATCGTTGCTAACACTGGCACTGTATCACAAGATTATGGTGTAGGCAACGTGCTCAGCTTAACTGGTGGTACCTATACAGGCAACCAACAGGCAAACGTCACTGTCACCAGCGTTAAGGTAGCTGTAGAATCAATACAAGCAGCCGGTACAAGGTATAGCGTAGGCGATACACTAACATTTAGCGGTGCCGGATATACGACACCGGTGGTATTGACAGTTACAACAGCCAATGGCACGGGTGGTATTACAGGCGTAAACATTACAAATCCAGGTGTTTATACCAGTGCAACATTGCCTACTGACCCAGTAGCTTCTACCTCAAACGTGGCTGCTAACGTAGATGCTAACGGTGCTACTTTCAACTTTGGTTGGGGTATCAACGCATTCAGCGTGGCCAACATAGGTGACTACACAGCACTGCCTGCCAATCCAGTCAGCCTCAGCGGAGGTGGAGGTACAGGAGCTACCATCAACGTGACTTACCAAGTTAGCAGCGTGCAGGTTACCAACGGCGGCAGCGGATTCCAACCAGGAAACGAAGCAGGTGTCACATTTAGCACTGGCAATGCCACTGCAGTTGGTGTAGTCAATGCGGCTGGTTCAGTGACCAGCATAACCGTGACCAGCGGTGGCAGCGGATACGTCGCACGTCCAACTGTTACTATCGCCCCGCTATCAACACCTACGCTAGCTGCTGAAATCTTTGATAACACTGTCAAGAACTTCATTGGTCAGACATGGAGCTGGTTGCCAAATGGTTATCAGTTGCCTGGTCCAACCTGGGCTAACTTGAACACCCAATAACGCTTGCCTGCTGTAAGAGCTGGCAGACTCAGGCGACACCCCCGGAGAACCTTAGCAATCCGGGGGTTTCGTTTGACTAAATATTCACAGCATAGATCGAGGAGCTAGACCATGGGTCGTCCACTTAATAAGAAATACATGCGCGAATATATCGCAGGTCCAAATCTTCCCCCGCAACCAGGTCCAGGTATACTAGCAACAGCTTGGTTTCCTTCACAGAACGCAGCTGGACTTGCCTATATCAACAAGCAAGAAGCTACAAGTGAATATTATTTTCGCAGCATCAGCAATGCTGCTGTCACAAGCGGATTGTGTACTCTGGTAAATGGCGCAGTGACTGCTCCGGGACAGGCTAACATCATAGTGTCCCCCAATGGCGGCAGCAATGTATATGCTCAGGTCATCAAGGAAAACACTGTGACTGTGTTTGGTGGTCAGGAGTACAGCTGGACTATCCAGCCAAATCCATTATATGATGTAACCTGGGCTTATATCAACAGCAGATAAATCAAGCGCCTAGCTTGGCTCTCAGAGCTTTCAGACCAACAACAGTCTCTCCGTTGATGATTGTCACAGGCTTAGCCTTCCAACCTGGAGCTACTGTATCAGCATGCTCTTTACTCACTACTGATTGGTGAGACGCTAATCTGCTAGCATGCGCACTGTTCTCTGTGACGATGTTTTCGCTGTAAGTGATGTTCTTGCTGGCTAGCAAAGCAGTGGCCTTCTTTGACCACGGATCATTTGGCTTGGTATAAATGGTTACGTCGCTGGACATGTGTTTCTCCTAGATGGGCTTGGCAATATTTATTGGTTAGATCAGCTTGCGTATGTCCAGGCTCTCGGGGATCTTGCCTATGTCCTTGAGGAAGTAAGCACAGTATGGTCCTTGCTTATCACTCAACGGTACTGCTAACATGTGGCCGTTTTTCAGCTTGGGGAAATACCATTTGACGTCTGGCCAGATGTTGATTATCTCCAGCTTGAGGAAGTTTGGCATATATCCATTGATTGGATTGTAGCAGAACACATCAAAGTCTTTGTCGTTGAGATAGATCAGTGGCATGATCTCCATCTCACCGCTGTCCTTGTCGCCTATGATCACGCTCCAGTCCAATGGCATCTGTAAGCTGAAGTTTCCTATGCGTAGATCCACGCAGGGACTGTTGAAGCTTTCAAGGAATATCAGGGGCACGAAATAGTAATCAACGTTGCTCTGGTCGCTATAGTCCAGCACACCAAAACGCACGTCGCCCACGTCGTCTGGTATCTGGTTTAGGTTATAGCTGAGATTGTCGTTGGTCAGTATCTTCATATCACCAGTACTTAGTGATAGATTGACCCAAATGAAGGATTATTCTACGGCGGTTCTGTCTACTTTTTCAATGGTGAAGTCGTATTTGGCCTGAGTATAGAACTGCTTGCGCTTGGTCAGATGCTTGGCACTGAACTTACAGGTGCTGGTTAGGTCCCAGATCTGCACGAAGTCCTTGTCTTCAGCCTTGCGCAATCCACGACCAATGCTCTGGATCACGCGCACAAAGCTCTTGCCTGGCTCCAGCATGACCAGATTGAACAAGCGAGGCACATTGATGCCCACAGCTGCCACGCCATAGGTGGCAATAAGCACCTGTCCATCGCTGATAGCAATGTTGTCGTATTCTTCCTTGCGATCCTTGGTCTTGACTGCACCACTGATGAAGGTGCTGCCTCTGATGAAGTCCTCAAGCATCTTGCCAGTCTCGATGCGGTCAACCAGCACCAAGGTATTGCCACTTTCTTTGATGGCTGTGACCATCTTGGCCATCCACTTGATGCGGTCAGTGTCAGTGGTGAGGAACTTGAGCTCTTCTTGGTAGTTGTTGTACTTCACCGTCTCGCGAGTCTGGAGCACATTGACGTGGCACTTGGCCAATACGCCTCTGTCCTGAAGCTCATGAGCAAACAGATCGCCCACGTTTGGTCCTATGGCTGCCAGCAAACTGATCTGGTTCTCTTCCTCTTCTGGTATGGTACCAGTGAGACCCCAGCGTATGGGTATGTGGCGGAAGTTGTTGGTAAGCAGCTTCGTAAGCACGTCTGCCTTGGCCATGTGAGCTTCGTCCACGATGATGCCCATGAGGTCACGCATGAATATCTCATGCTGATGGTCATCCAAACTGTCCTTGCTCTTCTTGTCCAGCACGTTCAAGCTCTGCCATGTGCAGATGGTATGCGTGCGATCATATTCCTTACGATCGCCATAGAGCACACCTACGTCCAAGCCAAGATTGCGATAGTCAGTTTCTGTCTGCTCAACCAAGCTCTTGTTGGGCACGATCACTATGCTGCGACCATAAGGTTCTATCAATCCGCTAAGTGTAGCAGTGATTAGAGTTTTGCCTGCACCTGTAGCAACCTGTTGAACAGCTTGTAGATTTTCTACGAATGTGTTCACTACTTGCACTTGGTAGTCACGCAACACTATTGTCTGACCGGCACGCTCATGCCCCTTGGGCCATACTTTGTGAGCATGCACCTGATCTGTAACAGTGTTCAGGCTTAGCTCATAGCGTAGCCGGTTGTCTTCTACTTCAAAATCATAACCATGTTCTTGTAGGATTGGCAGCATGCGATCCAGTAGATTGAGGTAAGTCCTACCGCCCAGCGTAGCAAAGCTCTTGGTACCATCCCAGCGTCCAAGCTTATAAGCTGCGCTGTAGCGTGCGCCGGGTATGAAGTATTTCACAGCGTTTACGCAGGCTTTGCGTGCTGCTAGATCAAGATTGTTCATCTTGATGTTTACTTCGTCTTCTATCTCAATCACGCAATGTTTGATCATTTCACATTATAACCTAAGACCTGCTATCACACAAGCAGAGAGGAGGGATCGCTCCCTCCTCTCCATATTTACGGAAATGTCCGATCAATCACATCATCATGCCGGGATTGCCGCCAGCTGGTGCTGCACCTTCATCCTTAGGCTGATCAGCGATGATGGTATCAGTGGTTAGCACTAATCCAGCAACGCTGCAGGCGTTGACCAACGCAGTCTTGGTGACCTTGGTTGGATCAATCACGCCCTGTGCGATCAGATCGCCATACTGACCAGTGGCAGCATTATAGCCGTAGCTGCCTTCACCCTTGCTGACTTCGTTGACAACCACGCTGCCTTCATAGCCAGCATTGGTAACGATAGCACGGATTGGCTCTTCCATGGCACGCAACACGATACCAATGCCTGCGGTCTGATCGATGTTGTCACCCTGCAGGTCCTTGATGGCGTTGCGAGCACGGATCAACGCAACACCGCCGCCTGGTACGATGCCTTCTTCAACTGCTGCACGAGTGGCATGCAGTGCATCATCCACACGGTCCTTCTTTTCCTTGACTTCAACCTCAGTGGCGCCACCAACCTTGATCACAGCAACACCACCTGCCAATTTAGCAAGGCGTTCCTGCAGCTTCTCGCGATCGTAGTCTGAAGTGGTATCGTCGATCTGAGCCTTGATCTGAGCGATGCGATCCTGGATAGCCTGTGCGTCGCCAGCACCGTCGATGATGGTGGTGTTGTCCTTGTCAATCTTGATGCTCTTGGCACGACCAAGTTCTGCGATCGTGGTCTTCTCCAGCTTGAGTCCCATGTCCTCGCTGATAACAGTGCCACCAGTAAGCGTAGCAATGTCGTCCAACATGGCCTTGCGGCGATCACCGAAGCCAGGAGCCTTTACAGCTGCAACCTGCAGCACTCCGCGCAGCTTGTTGACAACCAGCGTTGCTAATGCTTCGCCTTCAATGTCCTCTGCGATGATCAACAGCGGCTTGCCAGTCTGCATGACAGATTCCAGCACAGGAATGATAGTCTGGAGATTGTTCAGCTTCTTGTCGTGGATGAGAATGTAGGCATCACTGAGATTAACCTGCATCTTTTCCTGGTTGGTCACGAACAAGTGGCTGATGTAACCTCGATCAAACTGCATGCCTTCCACGATGTTGAGTTCAGTGTCAAGGCTCTTGTTCTCTTCAACAGTGATCACGCCTTCCTTGCCTACCTTCTGTACCGCAGCTGCGATCATGCGTCCAATCTCGTGATCGCTGTTGGCTGATAGGCTAGCAACCTGCTCGATCTCGGTATCAGTCTGACAAGGGTTGCTCAGCTGATCAAGCTCTGCGATAGCAGCACTTACTGCCTTTTCCATGCCGCGCTTGATGTCCATGCTGTTCATGCCAGTAGCAACCAGTTTGAGACCTTCACGGATCATGCTGTGTGCTAACACCGTAGCAGTGGTAGTACCATCACCTGCGTTATCAGCAGTCTTGCTTGCCACTTCGCGCACCATCTGGGCGCCCATGTTCTCGAACTTGTCCTTGAGCTCGATCTGCTTGGCCACGGTCACACCGTCTTTGGTGACCAATGGTCCACCATAGCTGCGCTCAAATGCCACGTTGCGCCCCTTTGGACCCAGCGTGCTCTTAACTGCGTTGGCCAGGATGTCAATACCTGCCAACAGCTTCTTGCGACTGTCGTCGCCAAAAATAACGTCTTTAGCTGCCATGTTGTTTCTCCTTAGTTCTCAATAACGGCAAAAATTTCTTCTTCTTTGAGGACGAGTAGATCCTCCCCGTCGATCTTGATCGTAGTGCCTGCATACTTGCCAAACAGCACGCGATCATTCACGCTAACATCCAGCGGGATATAGTTGCCGCTATCATCTTTGGTCCCTTTGCCAACAGCAAGTACTGTGCCCTGATCTGGCTTCTCTGCTGCTGTGTCTGGGATGACGATGCCGCCCTTCGTGACAGTTTCACCGTCCACGCGCTTCACTATGACCCGATTATTAAGCGGTCTCAGTTCCATCGTTTTCTCCTTGGTTAAATGGAAGCATTAGCACTCCATGAGTGGCAGTGCTAACTGCTATAATATAGTCACCATATCTCAAAGATGCAAGAGCCGGTTACGCAAGCGTCCACTCCTCCGGCGACCTTTATCGTAGGTCCGTTCACTGCCGCATAATACCACCTGCTCACGCAGCTGGCGCTTATCAAGCCTACGCACCCAGCGTCACGACCATGCCGTATAGTAGCGCCGTCAGGTCCCGGGACCTAGGCTGCTGTTCTGCTCCAGCATAGAAAAGCAGACAGCCACTATTCCTCGCCACCAGGCGATACTCGATAGATGCGCTGGACGACTGGGCTCAAGGCCCGCGCTCCCGAGTTGCCAGCTGTGCGGACCCTGGTTGTTGATCCTAGGCAGATTCCCATCAGCGGCTGCTCTTCTGATGGCACACAGCTCAGTATTAGTTTATGCCTAGTTGATTTTTTTGCAAGCAGCAACTAGCGCTTGGTGCATTTCTGGATCGATCACTGCAAAATCTTCTTGCCGTATGCTGTCAAGCCTAGCAATACAAGCAAGAACTTGGTCACAGGACAACAACGGTTCTCGTTGAAGCTGTGAACTCAAAACCTGCTTGTTATGTATGATCCAATGCAGATGATCAAGCGTTTTCCATTGTTCCAACAGATCAATGATCTTGTTTTTCATGTCTGCTGGCGCATTGCGCAAGTCCAGGTATGCAGGGTCTCTGACCAGATGACCCCATACATAAAAACGAGGTAACTGCTCTTCTACGTATGACATGAATTGGATAGCTGAATTGACATTCAGTATGGTCCAGCTGGTCAGTATCATGGTCTCGCACACCGGAGGCAGGTTCTCCTGATACCATTTTAGGTTGTGAGTAATCGTAAGCCAATCGGCACCAGTACGTTGATAATCATTGACCTTGTCAAATCCATCAATGCTGCATTGCAGTTCTACACGCCTACACTGAGAAAGTAGATCAATCAATCGAGGTTCCAAAAGAACCATGCAGTTGGTGGTGATATCTACTCGCAGGTGACTCAGAGATCCCTTAGCATGGCGTATGTGTGTCAACAGTTCAACGATAGCGTCCTGCTCAAGGCTTGGTTCACCGCCTATGAACCTGATCTTGTCTATGGTATCTACATAGGGTAAAACCAAAGAGATCTGTGGCCTCACTAGATCGCCCGGAACCAATCCCAACGCGATCTCATCTGCTGCCCATTTGCTGCTGCTCCAAGAACCGCACATGCGGCATTTGAGATTGCAGAGGTTGCCCAAGTTGAATTCAATGTAACGCAGTTCTGGCTCAACGGTATGACCATAGTCTAGATTGAAGGCAGTGCGGAGACTTCTCACTCCAGACTCTTCTCGGAGATGGCATTCTCGGCATCCATCCAAACGCTTGTTTAGCAGCATGTCTGTGCGAATGTTCTGCATCAATGTTTGGTTGAAAGGATCGCGCTCGCCTATGTTTGTGATACCGTTACCGTTGTTCCAGAGACAGCAGGGTGATATGCTACCGTTTGATTCTACCACCATGTGCCTAAACGGGGCAGCACAGTAGTGATCCTTGTCTGTCTCTGGTTCCATGGCGGATATTTACTGCGTTCATGCTACCTTGCGGTGGCAGTTCTTTTCAACAAACCGCTGCCAGTTGCCAGGCATAGCCTTGCGCAGATCAGCGATCTTCAACACCATGCGCAAGCTAAGTTCACGAAGCACACGGCTATGGTTCTTGACATAGTCCATGATCTCAGTCTTGGTATCTTCGTCAAAACCATATGAACCCAACATGTTGCTGCGCTCAACCACGTTGCGAATATGCAGCAGCTTCTCGCGAGCAGTCTCAATGCCAATGTCCATGTAGTGGCAGCGGCTAACGATAGCTTCCAGATGGTTGCCAATGCGTGCGCTCTTGACCTGGTCAAACTTCACGTTGGTGATGAAGATCACACCGCCCTTGTATTCAAAGCTGTTGGGGATGTCCTTGCGTTCCAGATGCAAGCTGCGAGTATTCCAGCTGATGCGGCGCGTCTTCTTGCTGTCCAGCGCTGCCTTGAGCACGTTCAAGCTGTCCTCGTCGTAGAGCACACCGTCGCAGTCGTCAAACACCAGCACTTGGCTCTCCTCGCGATACTCCCACAGCTTCTCGTAGAGCACAGCAGCGCTGATGCCGCCGCTGATAACTTCATACATCTGTCCCTGTCCGGTGAGACGTCCAAGCATCTCAAGCGTTTCGTGCAGGGTAGTTTCCACAGTGTGGCTCTTACCAATGCCAGCAGGACCGCTAACCACAAGTCCTTTAACCGTGTTGCTAGCCACAGCCTTGGTCATCTCACCGAGGATCTCAAAAGTCTCACGCTGATCGTGTGCGATCTCCTCGTCTGTCTTGTCCATGACAGGTACGGAGAAATGCTGCGCTGCATCTTTGGTAGTTGGCTGGAAGCAGTGGATGCCTTCCATGTAAACACGGTTACGTCCTGCGCGGAGATCAGCGCCGCCGTCACTCTCTACGGTGATGTACATGCCATCCTTGTCGCGCTTGAGATTGTCCAGCAAGAGGAACGAACGATCCTTAATAGTAGCCCCGCCGCGGGTCCAACCCGAGCTAATGCGCACAAACTGTTCCATTGGAATCTCCGTAGCTGTTGCTCTGTTATGTGCATATTAGCACAGTGCCACAGGCTGTCAACCACTGATTTTCCAAAATAT
>Ga0208257_1000216_pt1 | contig 19444 bp, 14 predicted proteins | sample CryBogCBH10Sep07_FD_184610 | JGI IMG/M metagenome (GOLD analysis project Ga0208257, IMG submission 184610) | Freshwater microbial communities from Crystal Bog, Wisconsin, USA - CBH10Sep07 (SPAdes) | ecosystem: Environmental > Aquatic > Freshwater > Lake | place: Crystal Bog, Wisconsin, USA... | reverse complement strand
GTACTAGAGCTTAAACATTTTTATAAAAAATATAAAAAGAGTGTTGATTCCAAGTAATTCTAGTATATAAATAATATTGCTCAGGTGCTCAACCAGGCCTAAGGCAAACATATTAACTCGCTTAACAAAGGAGAACAAATATGACAACAAACATAACACCATACACAGTTGGCAGGATCTTTCCTGCTACAGGTTCGGGATTTAGCCATCTCCCGGCTCTGTTCAATGAAACTTGGCTAAGCGATGTCTTTAAGGACTTCGACAAAGCATTTGATATTCCAAATGCGGTCTACCCTTACAACATCGTGTCGGAAACCGATCCTGACGGTAACCCAATAACCTACTACATCGAAGTAGCGCTAGCGGGCGTAGGAAAGGATAATATTAACGTATCGGTCAAGGAGGGTAAGCTCGTGATCGCTGTTAATAAGGAAGAGGTCGAATATGATGAGACAATCCACTTCCATCGTAAAGGCATTAGTCGTAGAAAGGGACAATTGTCCTTCTCGCTTAATGACAATACGGATGTAAAGAACATCTCGTCAACATACACAGACGGGCTACTACGAGTTAAGGTGCCTGTTGTGAAACCGGAGGTACAAAATATCAGTATCGAGGTTAAATAGAGTTTAAATTAGTCTCTGGATTGAGCACCTGGAGCACTTTTTTTTACTTTTCGGTCGACTAAATAATTATGTGCTTACGGTCGACGAGGGCGCTTTTTTTGCAATCGAGCTATTCATTGCTCTAATCCTTTGGTCTACATATATTTCTATAAAGCTCGTACTTTTTACAATTAAATATTTCCGGAATTCGAGAAAAAATGCTGGAGCTCTAAAATAGTTCCTTCATAATAAGGGGGTCATGAGTACAACCACACTAGATAAGTTCGTAGCAAATCGCAAGAACATCCAGGCACAGGTTAGCCAATATAGCCTTGTCCCGATGAGCTTGAATCAAATCCACAAGAACGGAAATCGCTTTTATAATGCGGATTCCGAGCTTAGCGACAAATCCATGAATTCTCTTCTCGGGGTTCTTGGAGTTAAACAATCACTCGTCGATGATATCGAAGATGACCAGAAGCAGTGGGAACCCCTTCACTCTGCTCTCGCCAATATTCGGTCTAATCGCGTTGTAACAGCTGTTCGCAATAATGAAAACAACAGAATTATCGATGTCTATAATACAGCTATTAAAGATGAGAAACCTATTGATCTTACCAATGGTCTTCGTTATACCGAAGAGTTCCTCCGTACCACTGATAGCAATCTCTCGTTGAAGAACTTTCACTTCAATCCAGAGAACCTGTCAATTAATATTGATTTCCTTAATCCTGATACCGATATCGATGTCTTCGGTGATGGCAAGGACTTCTGGAAATCCGGATTTGGTATCTCGTTCTCACCGAACAAGACGCAGACCTATCCGTTTTTCCTTCGAATGATTTGTTCCAACGGAATGCATGCTATCCATCGTATGTCTCAGCGCTTTGTTGACTCCGAGTCACTTACACAGAAAACGTTCATACATCAGATTCAGCGTTATCTGTCGAACGATGATCGAAACTCTGAGGTTCAGGTCTCTTGTAACCGTCTGCGTAACAACAATGCATCTCTCCGTGAGTTCTATAATGCGCGTGCAGTTGTCGAGAAGATCGATAAGGATCTTGCAAAGAACATGTTCAATGACGAGGAGCTGACCAAGCGTTATGCCTCGATCGGAGTTGATCTCAAGAAGCAGAACAAGCGCTGGCTTGCAACTGCAAACTCCAACGTCAATAGTTATGACTTCTTCAATAACTTGACCCACGCAGCAACTCATACGCTCTCTGATACAGAGATTGCAACAAGGATGGAGCTTAACCGACTCGCCTCGGATATGTTCTTCTCCGGACCTGACTTCTCGACGATGGCTCCGGATCCGTTCCGTGAGGTTGCATCTTATACGACAGAGAAATAAGTAATCAAAGCAGACCCCCGGCGCCTCTCTCATACACCTACAGGCTTATAAAGCGGTAAAGAGTGATGATGCGTAATTCCGGGGGTGTTCTTGCGGATGTAGCTCAGTTGGCTAGAGCACAACTTTGCCAAAGTTGACGTCGAGAGTTCGAATCTCTTCATCCGCTCCAACTAAATAATAGAGCAGCCGCGGCTGCTCTTTTTTATGAAAAAATTCTTTTATTATATTCTAGCTTTGTTCTTTTATTATACAGGTGATTTAGCTTGGTCGATTATAAATCTCTCAACCAATTTCTACCTACTGAATAGACTTCTCGAAGGTCGGCTTTGGGGTTTATATCAGAACTGTATGTCACTTTCTTTAAAATACGATGAAATAGCGGGCTATAAGATTTGGAAATTACCGGATGAGACATAAATATCTATATGTCCAATGTAAGAATTAGTGGTCTCCCTATCAATCTACCGACACCATCTTCATATCTTCCGGTAGAAGTTATGACATCACCAGGTGTCTTCACTACTTCAAAGACACAACTATCTACATTTACACAGGCAGGTCCGGATTTTAAACACTTTCAGAGTAGTTTTTCTACTGCAACAGCGTTAAGCGCAGGTTGGCAAACAGCATATATAAATCTATGTGCCTATGCTCCTTCATGGATTGGCAATAATACAGTAACATCTGCAAATAGCTCGCGCTGGAGCTCTGCTTATAATACTGTTACTGCATATTTTCCTTATTGGCAAGCAGGTTACTATTTTAGTGTAGGTAATGGAGCAAGTGTTGTATCAACTGTCTCTTCAAACAGCGCAAGCTGGGGCGGTGGTCAATCTGTTTATACAACCGTCAATGCAAATAGTGCTGCGTGGCAAACAGCAGGTACAGGCGGCGGTGTATCAGTGTATAATACAGTTAACCCACTAAGTGCTGCTTGGACATCTGCGACTAAGACTGTTACTGCTCTTTCTTCTCACTGGGAAGGCGCGTTTACAAACGTATATCCAAACTCTGGTAACTGGCAGTCCACATACACACTCGTTAATACAACAACCGCTACAACATTTTTAGTTAATAGCCTTAGCGCACAGGGTAATATTGCCACAACCGGTAATATTACTACAACAGGCGGTATCACTGCAACAGGTAATATCACCACAACTGGTAGTATTACTGCAAGATCTGAAATTACCGCTCTACTCGATAATAATATATCACAATTTAGAGCAATTGATCGCAATAATACTTACGGATTATTGATCCGCAACGACGGTATCAACACATATTTTCTCTTTACTGCAGTTAACGATCCGTATGGTACATGGAATGCATTAAGACCGTTTTATATAAACAATTCATCAGGTAATGTTTCAATGGCAAATGGACTTATGTCTGTTGCATACTCTACAGGTGCTGTAACATTGAGTAGCGTAACTTTCAGCGATGGCAGTACACAGTATTCAGCTGGTGTTGGTTCTCCAGTTCAATCTTGGCAGAACGTCACATCAACAAGAACACAAGGTTCAACATACACTAATTCGACCGGTAGACCGATACAGGTTGCTATCTACGGGACACAGTCTGGCAATTCATCGGTTATTTTTTATATAAATAACGTACAGGTAAGTAACTCAGTCGGTGTTACAAATCAAGCAAGTCAATGGCTCATTACATCACACATTATACCACATGGTGCAACGTATAGATTAGGTACAGGTCAGCAAGGTATCAATTGGTGGGAGCTAAGATAATTTTTTATGAAACATTATATTGACACGAATAACGAGATTTGGGGTTTCGATGACAATCAAACAGCTCTTATACCTAACGACGCTGTAGAGATACCTTCCTCATATACAGCTGCACAATATCCTTTTCTTTCTTTAAAGGATAACATTATTCACTTTGATAATATAGCATATATTGCAAATAGTAATTCTGAAAAATTAAACGATTGTAAATTTAAAGCAAAAATATTGCTTTCAAATACAGATTGGGCTACGCTTTTTGATGTAGCATCAGGTTCACCGTGTTTAACAAATCAGTCAGATTTTATTAAGTACCGTGAAGCGGTACGTAAGTTAGTTGTATCACCTGTTTTAGAGCCTGAATGGCCAGAAATACCTGTAGCTCAATGGTCATAACGACTATTGAGAAGTTTATTAACTGAATAAGTAATATAGTAGGATATCTTACTATATGGCAAGTCTCTATTCTTTACCAACATCTGCTGTTGCAAGTTCTATCTATCTATCTAAGAACTTAGATACTACTAAGGATATCGTTGTATCATTTGACTATGCATGCTATGGCTATCAATCACAGGGAAGCGAAGGATTTAACGTTTTCTTTATTGATTCTAACGCATACACAATAAATGGTGGTAGTCCAGGACCCGGTCTTTGCTATGCCCCTACATTCGGTATATCAGGTGTCAATTCTATTGGACAAACTTTGACGTCTTTTAATGGTGTTTATCTTGGACAGCTTGGAATCGGTTTTGATCTAACAGGTAATTACGGTACATCTGCTTACGGTGTAAATGGCTACAAGGATGGTAATCCAAATAGTGTTTCAATTCGTGGTTCACAAAATTATCAATATAGTCTTTATTATAATTCAGGAAATCTCGCTGCTAGTAGCTATCCTGTACCTCTTTCATTATATCAGCAAGTTACAAGCATAGAAGATATTCAATTCTATACCATTCGCATACGATTGACTGATTTTTGTAAGACCCTCTTTATTGATTGGAAGCAACCCGGAGATCTTGCGTATACGAACTATATTACAACAACGCTTCCTGAAGCATGGCCAGGAACTGTTAATTGTTGTTTAGGTTTTGCAACAGGGCTTACAGGTACATGTTTCTCTATTAAGAATTTTAACGTCAATGGTATTTTCGCTACAACAAGTGCAGCGTCAATAACATATACATGGACTTATTCTAGTGCAAGCTACCTCGGTCAGACACCAAATCCTGCTGCATTATCTGTTCTTGATACTATAACAATAAAAAATGCACCGCCGTGGAATAATTACCCCACACTTATCAATATTACAGCAGATGGTACTGCACCTCTTCAGAATACAGACGGATACATTATCATAAACTATACATAAATATAAATAATTCATATGCCTAATATTGCAGCAACACTATCTCTAAACGTACCGGCGATTACAGCTCTTTGTAAGGGTGATCCGGGTAGTAGCTTGCTCAATGGTACAGGTGCACCGAGTAATTCATTAGGTCGTAACGGTGATTTTTATCTAGATACCTCTGTTTACAACATATACGGTCCAAAGGTCTCTGGTGTATGGAATGGCCCTACATTGCTAAGCAATAGTATACTTGCGAGCGTCTGGAATAGCACAAATACTACAGTTTATAGTAATAGTGCTAACTGGAATTCTGTTTATACTACATTTGGTGCTAATAGCGGTGCTTTAACCACACTTGCAACCAATAGTGCTAATTGGAACTCCGTATATACAACGTTTGCTGCAAACAGCAGTTCACTCACAACTCTTGCAACAAATAGTGCGGGTTGGTCTACAGCGAGTATACTAGCAAGTAGTGTATATACTACTGTAAATTCAAATAGCGCTACCTGGAATGCAGGTGGCGGTGGTACAGGTAGACCAGATGTTAATAACGCTGTTATTACTTTGAGTGGTAACTGGACGAGTAGCTACAATACACTTACAAGCTTGAGTGGTGGTTGGCAAAGTACATATACAAACGTTTATAATAATAGTGCAAGTTGGAATGCTGCAGCGGGAACTACAACATCAGTAATCGCACCGTTTAGTGCACAATGGCAGTCTGTTTACAATTACACAAACGGAACCAGTGCTTATAATACTTCTGTTTATAGTACAGTGACGGGTGTGAGTTCTCAATGGCAATCAGCATATAATGTAACACTGTCAACAGCTCCTAATGTAACAAATATTGTTAATAGTCTTGCTACGGATATAGCTCCTGCCTCAGCTCGTTGGAATAACGTCTCTTACGCTTACATGTTTGGTGGCAGTGCAGACATACAGCTCGGTAAAAGCGCCTATTCTACAACAAATGCTTATAGTGGCACATGGAATACTGTTGCTAATTCAGCAGCTGCACTTCTCACATTTGTATCGACGATTTCTACAATTACCGCAGCTAGTACATACGTACAGAATAATTCAGCTAATACACAATTTAATAATCTTTCAGCTTACGCTTTGAGTGCATCATATCTTGCAGTAGAGCGAGGTATTTATGTAGCTGGTCTCTTTACTGGTCCTTATACAGACGGCACGGTAGTAGACTATCAACTCGGTAACGGTCGTGTACTTGTCGGTCCTGCAGATAATCTTTCTTTCTACTCCAATTATACAGGTAGTGGAAATGCTCTTACAGCAAACGCCACATTATTCTACACAGGCGGTTTATCAGCTCGAGGTGGTTTATCTGGTACAGATATTACTATAAACCCAGCACCGACACTGCCCACAGTTAAAACAGCTCAAAATAAATATCTACCAATAAATGTCGGTGGTGTTATTTACTATCTATCGCTTTATCAGTAAAAAATAGTAAATAATAGTGTGAAGAGTTATTCGTTTGTACTTAATAGCACACAAACTTTGGCTGATCCTGTTCTTGTTAACGGGTATATGTTCCTTGACCCTGTTTATGGTTATAGTTACACTTACCCTCTTACTGATATAGGTGGTGATTTTTCTGGTACTGGTAGCTACTCTGCAAGCGCTTATGCAGGTAAATTTTATCCTTGGGGCTATAATAAGCAAACAACAGTAACAATTCTTACAGCAGGTACACTTAAAGGGCCATATACTATAACCTTCTCACCATCAGGTCTTGATACTTCTGGGTATGCATTATTAAAAATAGTTTATGACTTCGGTGATGGAACAAGTTTTTCAACAGATAATAGTATTATATATTCTGTAGAAGGTGCAGGTGGTAATGGTGTCTCAGATCCTACAAAACAGAATGTAACGCACGATTATTGGCCTACAAATAATTACATAACAACATATACACCTACTGTCACTGTATTAAACGGCGATCTTTCTCTTAATATTTACAATATCTCTTTCAGTCTTGTTCCTGTTTCATTATTTGAACTCGATGATATTAGCATTATTAATGCAGCACAACATGTTAATAATATAGAGGAAACATTGGGTGTATTTGAAGTAAAGGGAATCAACTCTGTAACTAATGCACGTTATTTTAGTGCAGGCACAACTGATTATAACAATACAACAAATACTATATTAGCGGATTTCCAAGAAATTAGCGGATTAATATTAGATCTTGACGCATCGGATAGTTTATCAGTTATAAAAGATAGTAACAATAAAGTTACTATATGGAAGGACAAAACAGCGCAAGGAAATGATTTTATACAATCTGATTACGCATCAGCGCCGAAATTTCTATATCCAAAACAAAGTGCTTGTGGTAGAAAGTCTGTACAATTTACATCAACCAGCGCTACATCAATCGCTACATATCTTTCATGTATTAATACGACAGGATTTAGTAGTATGTCTAGTGGTTATACAGCGTTTTTTATTACCGCTGTTAATTCTGATACCGGTACTGTTTTCTATGGTGGTTCCTCACAAGACGTAGGTGCAAACTTAATTATTGAAGTATCGCCTACTGACAGTATTACTACATATCAAGGTTATACAAGTGCATATATACCAACAGTTTCTCGAATTCTACCGATTTATAGCTTGTATACTGTAACAGCTGATAATTCTGGTACAATGATTGTAACATACGATCAACAAAAATATACCTTTAAGGGACTCAATACGCAATTTGGTGCACTCACGTCAACCGCTTTTATTAGTCAGCCATATAACACACCGGTCTTTGTACCGTTGAAAGACACGGAAGTATCACAGGTCTTAATTTACAATAGAGTCCTTACAACTGACGAATATAATGTCGTTTGTAACACATTAATTAATAACTGGTCACTCACTCTTCAGAGTGCTTAGAGCTATACTGTAATATAAATAATAACATGGAGGTTGTCGCTCTTAGCTCAGTAAACTATATAGGTTTATCATCATCTTATATCGATGATGCAAAGCTTAAAATTAATCAAAATATCTTTTATACTGAAGATGGTTTAGAGATACCATATGTGCATGCATATGAAAATTTAAACGACAATACAATTAATAATTTTTCAAATTTATTTCTTACCGATACAAAATTACTCTCGAGTACATTTTATATAGAAGATCTCAAGCCAATCGAGGATCCTGGGTTTTCAACATATTTAATAACCAATGCAATCGGTAATATCACCGATAATTCACGCTATCTCGTAGTACAGGAGCCTGGTATTGAAGAGAATACAGCGATCTGTACATTCACTGGTACACAAGCTCTATTTGATAATAGATACATGTTTGACATAGTATTTCTAAACGGTAGCTTATGTAAGATAACTCATGAAAATGAAAATATCACAAGATATCTTACAGTTGACTATTTGGGTAATTTAATTTTTGCAAAGGATGTACAAGCTGATTATCTTGGAGACTTAAGTCCGCAAATTTTTTACTATACATACGACAGAAATAGTCAGTATATTACTTTTTGTACAAATGTAAATGATATTGTAAAGGTGTTGGCTTATGACCCTGCTACATTAAATTTTACTCTCAATGATTTTATCACAGGAGCTGATGTACCGTTTACAACAAGATCTATTTTTAGATGCTTACCGAGACCTACAACACCAAATACAGCATATCTTTTTGATCCTTGGGTTTCATATAAAAAAGATCTCAAGACTAATACACAAAACATTAATAAAGGGAGCAGTTTTCAAGACGTAAAGTCTAATTTACTCATTAATAATGAATTCTATCCTGTAACAGGTTCTGAAATGCTCGTCAATGTCCTGTCTCTTAAGAATACAAGTACACCTGAAAATTACCAATCTCGTAATAATCCTTTTCAATCAAGTAAATCAACCCTATTAACCGGGTCACCTATTAATAATCGTGAATATAAGAGACTCTTTACCGGGTCTAATCAAAAATATGGTAATGATAATATTACTCTAGGTTATGAATCGTATACAACAGATATAGTATTACAAGCTGACAATATTACTTATTTCCATATACCTTATAATTTCTTTCCCTTCGTACAGCTCAATATTAATGATTCAGGTTTAATCGAAGCAGGTAGTATTGCTGGTGATCATCCACTTAAAGCTGATAAAGTATTTAAAAAACTTACAAATGCTGAAAGCACGTCACCATTTGGTGTAGTAACAGATGAAGCTGATGGTTATTTTTTATGTAGTTGGCTTTCAGGTAACTGGGATGTAAACACAAAGCCTGTATGGATGGATAGATACTACAATCCATCAAAAATATCTTTCTTTAGTGCACTCACAACTAATCCGTTTCAAGCAATTACATATACTTCGCAAGCGGAGTGTCTATTTGCAAATGTTACGAATATACTGGGCCATGTTGATGTTTTTGATAAACCATCAGATTTAATTTTTGAGCCAAGTGCGTACTATGCATACCACCACTATGGTAAGAGCGGTGTACAAAAATATGTAAACTCGCTTGAACTATTTTCGATTTCCGATAATTTTAATTCCTATCTTAATACAGATTATACACCTGTAATTACAAATAACCTCGTACCATCTACAAGCGCATATGTGTTTGATGGTAACAGATACGCTATTACAAAGAGTCTTTCTGCAATTCAAAATAATGGTCAGTTTACATTGAGTTTCTGGGGATCTAATGAAGATTGGACAGTACCATTTGCTGAGCAAATAATAGGTAATTATTCTAGTGATGGCTTTGGTATTTTTAATCAAAATATTATTACACCAACATTATTTGTTAATTCAATAACAGGTACATATGTATTGAACTCCGATCTCAAGCGTATCAAAACAATTCAATACGGTGGTGATACAGTATACAATGTAATTAAATTCTTACACACGGATGATTATTATGTAATGTTTAATAGTGGAAATTTTGCAAGATACAATAGTATCGATGATGCGATAAAAAATATCTACGATGTTAGATTGCAGTATGCAAAAACAATTGATTATACTCAATCAACATTATATGTAGTATGTTCAGCTAAGCAGTATTCAACAACGCAATCGGACCAATTTATACTTGCTATCGATCTGCCAACAATGACAGTTGATGATATTACTCAAGATCTTCTTAATTATGAAACAGCGGTATTTGCTAACGATAGTAATGCGGGCTGGGATTGGAATCAACCTGTAATTATCTCACTCAATAACGCAAGTACGGTAGATTATTATGATAAAAAATTGTATTTAACACCAGGAACAGTCTCCAGACGTGTTGATGATACGATATATTATCTTAAAGATGGTGATACGATTGCACAATGGAGTCAAATTGCTAACGCTACCGTTAATGCGGTAACTACAGCTTTTAAATCATATAATTCAGGTATTGCGGATTTTAATATTGACTTTAACGGTAATTTTTGGATTATCGATAATAATAACAGTTATTATAAATTTACACCAGCTCGAGAATTTGTTCTTTCTGGTACAACTACAAATAATAGCTTTTCTAATTATAAAATCGGATTTACTGCAGATCTTATTGATGGTGAATATAAAGAGCAAGTGCTTCTCATGCAGCAAGGTAGCTTGAATATACCACCAAATCCGTTTAGTAACTATAACTACAATATTATAACTGATGACACACCTGCTCTTAATTTTGTAACTGATTATGGTGAAACAATGTACGCTAGCTTGTATAGATCTCTTTCAGCTCCTGGTTTGTTATTGAGTATACTCGATACCAAAGGTCAGGTTCTATCAAGTAACACATATATATCACTTACCGGCTCCTCTTTTGAACCTACAAATTCAGAGTATTTACGTAAAATAGTTAGCGTTCAATATCCCACACCTAGCTTAAACGTAAAGACAGTAATGACGAATGTCTATAATTCTGATGACAAATATTCAACCGATATTATATATTCGCTTACTGCTCTTGACCCAGGTATACACCACTTTGCTGTGCGTGTTGATACATATAACGGTTTTAATACACTCTTTATTGATGGTCAAAAAATAGGTAATGTTCAATACCCGCCGAGAAAGTATCACTTCAATAATTTCGGTAATAGACCATTTCTCGCTGGTACAGCTGTATATAAAAATTCAATTCCTTTATTTAACTATCTACAGAAAAAGGAAGGATTAGCTGTAAACCTTACAATGAGTAATGTTCACGTTTATAACTCCGCACTTGTGGATGCTGATATCGCAATGCTTGCTCGTGAGCAAATGGAGATTAACGACATACATTTCAACGTACCATGTGGTAGAAGAAATTATCTTGAAGAAGTAGAAAGATACTTCAAGGCTACAGTTCCAGGATCAAAATCTACATATTATAATCTGAATATTAAAAATTCAGGAATTTATAATAAAGGATTGCAAACAGCACTCGGACAGCGTCTTATCACTAAATTAAATGAGTTGGCTCCTGTACATACACAACTAAATAACATTAATTGGATTAACTAATGAATATTACAGAAGCAGCAAGTGCAGCAAATATTATATATGACCGTTATCTCGGAGCTACTCTCGCGCTTCCTTTTACTGGTTTTGATACTATAAAAATACAACCTAATGATGTAGCTATAGCACCTGTAATAAACCAGGCTTTTAGTAAATTATACACAAATTTTCTTTATCTCTACAAATCATCGAGAGTAGCGTCTGATATTATACCCATTTCATCTGTAGGAGTTGCGGGAGTTAGTGCTAACTCAACTGATTTCCGCTGGTTTACTAATACCGATGGCTTGAGTACTAGTCAATTTATACCTCTCTCGACAGCTGTTGTGTCAACATCAGCAACGTTTAATTTGTATAACCAGGATCAAATAATAGATATAGCTGTTGTACAGAACCGTGAGTCGAATAACTTTTCTATCTTCACCACTACAGGTACTGATATCGTTGTTTATAATTCAGACAATCGATTTTTTAATAATACAATAGATAAAGACCTGTCAATAACACCTGTATTTAGTGCAAATCAAACATATAAAAATTCAGGTATCTATTGGAAGGGTATTAATGATTTTGCTTTTGGTGAAGAAAACTCTCTTTATGTATTAGATCTAAGCGCTAATAGAGTTGTAAAATACGATGCTTCGGGCTTTTTAACTGATGACACAGTATTAAAAAATACACTTACGTATGAGGATAGCATGGGTGGCTTAGGTACATACCTCGATCAGAATCTATTTTATGAACCACGTAGTATAGACGTATGTAATTCTGATTTATTTGTATTAGATTCAGGCAATGCTTGTGTAAAGCGCTATGATAAAGATCTCAATTGGCGTACAACATATCGTCTTTTTAGAGATTTTCTCTCTGCATACCCAGTACATTTATCACATGACAGTACTGGTAATATGTATGTGCTTACAACAAACGAAACTATTCTCAAATACGATAATAATTTTCAAAATAAAACAACTATACATCTCGATAAATTAAGTGCATTTGATAGTACGTATAAAAAAGTAATATTCTCAAAATACGATCCTAATATTTTTTATGTGTTAGCTACCGGTGATGTCTTCAAAAGACTTGTTGATCAGCCTGTAGATGAAATAGGCAAATATTTGTTTTATCTCTACAGAGTAGATACAGACGAAACATATACAGGTTTTGATACTATTTCAACATTTAACGGTGATATTAATATTACGTTTAGTCGTAGTAATAGTGGAACAGGTAAATTTTCTGCATGGTTTGATAATTTAAATCTTTTTAGCGTATTAAATGCAGATGAATTCGATATATATTCACTTGAAGATATAAAGATATCTCATGAAGAATATTTACAGAATTGGGTTTTCAATAAGGCCTTATCAAAGTTAATTTTAAATCATATGAGACTAAGAGATCAAATATTTGGTAAATTTCTCTCACGTGTTGATTCTTACGGTAATATCACTTTTCGTGGAACTCGGTATTTTACACCTGAAGAATATGCAACAATCAATTACTTCCAGCAAGATATTACAAACTTCATAGGTATGAATGAAATTTTGCAAAATAACATTATAAATAGGTGCTTAGAACGAATTTATAATATACAAGTAGCTATGCTAAATGTATTACAGGCGGAAAAGCAAATAAATTATGATGTCGGTCTACCTGTATTTATCAATTGATAACAGTAGGTTTTTAATAAATATTTTCAATGGCGACTATTTCTGTAATTAAGTTAAAAATTCGTAGAGGCACCGATACACAGCGTAAGCAAGTTATTTTCGATAACGGTGAACTTGCATATGTAACGGACCCTGACAGTCGTCGTCTTTTTGTTGGTGATGGTGTAACACCAGGTGGGATCAGCGCAAATATGAAGTTTTACCTAGGTAGTTTAACATCACCAGTTTCATTTAACAAATCACAGGTTGGTGATTTAATTTATAATACTGACAATTCATCACTCTATATACTTTCCGGTGTTGATGGAAGCGGATTTCCTGATTATACAAATCCAAATGCTTATTTTAATGTAGGTCCATTAGTTGATAATAAGACAATTGCATATATTGGCGGTAATATAACCGTTAATACAAACGGTGTCTCTGCAGCACAACTTGCTTGGAATGCTCTTGATACAACACAGGGATTCTTTAGACCTTCGTCAACGGCACCCTTTAGAATCAATTACGATAATTATAGTATAAAAATTAATAACTCACAACAGTTGTATGTAAACCTACCGCTCGTTGATACTACAACACTTCCAAGAACAAATCCTGGTGTTGGATCCAATCTCTTATGGATTGATACAACCGCAGGCAACGTACTCAAAGTAGCATAATTTTATGGCCCTTCAAATTACAAATGATACAGTAGTAAAAGTACTTGTTCGCAGAGGACAAGATTATGACCGTTTACAAACATTACTTACAAGCGGTGAGTTGGGCTACTCTCAAGATACGGGTCGATTATTCATAGGAGATGGTGTAACACTTGGCGGTCTTCCTGTTAGTAATCTTTTTTACGGTTTTGTAGCTAATAGAGCGAACTACACTACACTCGCGCAGCCTGGTGACACATTATTTCAAACATCAGATAACACACTCTACGCTCTCAACGGTGTTACAAATACATGGCAATCATTGCACCCTGTTTTTGGTAACTGGTTTACCAAGTATACAAACTATTACGATGTAAATTCAAACGCACTTGCAGCTGGTCTTGTATACACACCTGGTGTAAACAAATCATCAATTTACAGTACATCGAATATACTAGATTTTAATGCTTACTACATGTCATTATGTGCAGCATACTCAAGTTTTTACTTTGGTAACATTTATAATAAAACAGTATCTAATAATTTAAATGCTACCGTAAATGTAGCTCAAAGTCTATTCGTGAATGGTGTTGATATTAATCCAAATCAACTTCAAATACTTGCAAAAGACGGTACAGGTAATAGCTTAATACAAGCAACACAGAATTATTTAAACGTTAACGGTCAATCAGGGATAAATTTCTACACAAATGGATTTAAGAGTCTAGTACTCAATACAGGTAGTAATTTTGCATTTACACCTTCAGTAACCGGTACATACACATTACCTAACTTTGCAGTTAAGGGTATTACACGTTATTATGACCCCGCTTTTTATGATAGTAACGTTACTGTTAACGGTAGTCTGTCTGTACTCGGTGATATCTCATATCTACAAACAAAGGTTACAACAACAAGTGCGTTGAGTGTAGTGACCACAAGTACAGGGATACCTGCAATGATTGTAAGTCAGCTAGCACCTGCAGCAAATCAAATTATCGCTGAATTCAATGGTGCAGTATCACAAACACAAGGCAAGCCTGTTCTTATTGTTCGCGACGGGCCCTTTGTTGGTGTTAACGTTAGCACAGATACACTTGGATCAACTACCAACGCAATGTTTGTTGTATCAGGTACAGCTATATTTGGTCAGGATGACGTTTCAGGTACAACAGACTCCTTCATAGTCAAAACAGGTACTGGTGGCGTTAATTTAACAACAAACGGCGGTAATATTACACATAATACAAATAATAATGTTACATTTACAGCACCTGGTGGTAATGCCGGTCTGTTTACACAAATTATTAACAATGCAGCTGCTACTGCAGGTGTTGCTCTTCAAATTGATGCTAGGTCAAACACAGAAGGATTTAGATTCCTGCCATCTGCATCAACAGGAAGCTATAATTCACTCATACAATCAGGTGACCAAGCCCTTATTTACTATAGCGGTGCAGGCGCTGATGGTTCTGGTGGCCTTGTTATCGGTCAGTGGAGTTCATCATCAGAAGGTATAAGAATTGATTCCAATGGTAATGTCGGTGTCGGTATCTATAACCCAAGTTATAAACTACATGTTAACGGGACATTAGGTGTTTCCGGTAATACAACAATTGCCGGTACAACATATTGTACAGGTGATATTATTGCTTTCTATACTTCTGACGAACGTCTTAAGGACAATGCTAAGCCAATTGAATCAGCATTAGAAAAAGTTAAGAAAATTTCAGGCGTGGAGTTTGATTGGAACGAAAAGCAAAACATACATACCGGTCACGATGTCGGTGTACTCGCACAACAAATTGAGGCTGTATTACCCGAGGCGGTCACAACCCGTGAAGATGGGTATAAGGCTGTAAAATACGAAAAAATAATTCCTCTCTTGATTGAAGCAATCAAAGAGCTAAGTAAATAGGTATATGGCACAGTTACCATTAGATGGACAGCAAATAAGTGTGAGTCAGATTAATGCCGCGCGTGGAGCTGCTAATTCCAATACATCATTAAAAACGGCTGAACTAGCAGCGATGGGTGACCCGAGTGCAACTGGTACGGCTAATATTGCAGCTGCAGGTGCTATATGTATGCCAGAAGAAATTGTTAACGAAACAACACAAGCATTGGCACAAAACACCACAGGTTGGACATACTATGGACCTGGTCAAGCAGCGGCTTGGGCACCATATAGAATAGGAGAATTTCGTGCAGGTTACACCGGTAAACCAACTGTAACAGTAAAAACATTGCCATTAGGTACAATAAATAACTGCTCTGTAGTAATAACTGTAGGTGGTCAATTTGCTGGTACCAACACATATTACTATGCACTACGTGTCAATGGCGGCTCTATCGGTGCTTGGACAGCTATCGCAGGTAACGGCACAACAGTTACATTAACCCCAAGAAGTAACGGAACATATACAGCCTTTGTAAGAGACTATCTTAACTGTGGCTCAAATTACGAATTTAGTTCAACAGCTACATACCCATAAAATGATTAGTAAAGAAATATACAATAATATTCTCAAAGCACTTAATAAAATTGCTGTATTTATTACGCTCAACGAAGTCGATGGTCGACAAGTAACATATCTTGCTACACGTAACACTGCCATTATTAACGACTTTAATGCAGTTTTTTCGGCATTTGAATATGAATGCAGTGAGGATGAGGAATATATCGAAGTATATGAATTACGCTACGATAAGAAAATACGTATTAGTACAGCAGATGTTTCACATTATACGTTTTACGGCATTCCAACAGAAGTATCACCTCCGGTATATTTGAGTGAGAGATATAGTGGATTTGTAACAGATGAACAATTAGTTGATTTTCAGCGTAATAGCTTCCTTGCCAAGGTACATCAGGAGAGAGAAGCAGGACACTATTATATCGAACAACCTCACACAATACACGATATGTGTAAATTGCTAGAAATAAAATATTTCTTTGAAACAGAATTTGATATAAAGCCAGGTGATCATCCGTTGTTTGATTTTTATAACGAACTGTATCTTGACTACAATATAGCAAGTAATTCGCTTATAGCAGGTGAACTGCGTGAATTATATAAGAGTATGTTTTTCTTACCAGCTATTATCGCTTGTCAGGGTGATGAAAGTGTAGATTTCAAGAAAATAGTTGCAAATAATATAGATAAGAGTATCTATCACGGTCTGCGTGAAAAATGGGTTTCCTATCTCTATATACAACGTGATAAGTTCCTACAAAAGGCAACAGAGGATAAATCACAACTTGAATCTGTATGTACAAACCGTCTTATAACAGAGCTCGAACCTTATATCTCTAATGCAGGACCTGTAATAAAGAGTCTGCAAGAGAAACAAGATGAGCTTGGTTATTTTATTGCGTGGTTGGGTACAAAGTTATATGTAGAAATGACTGACAGTGTTTCTATACTCGAACAAGCCACTCTCTTTACTACACAATATGACGCTGGCTTACAATTTGAGCATCATAAACCTGAATGGACTGATTCGATTAAAAGTGCTTCGACAAAGCTTGAGCTTTTAAAGAGTATTATCGGTGACCGTAGTGATAAGGAAATTATTACTATATGTAATTTATTCGTTGAAGCAACGCATGAAGCAATTGCCTTAGGTGATCAGTACGATCTAATTATTGAGACACTTAATAAAGTTGACATAGAAGCTGATCTTGAATACTATGATGACTATAGACTCTACCTTAGATATTGGCCGGAAGTATTTCCTGAAAATGCAAGTTTTCATAGTAGCTTAAGACCATTCTCGGTACTTGAGAATAAAGTAATCAAGTGTTTGTTGCAACTCGGTATTGAATTCGACTTTGACAGCTTATATCGCAAAAATTACGACTACTACAATTCTTGTATAGATACATTACAGGAACAGTGCATAGAAATTTGTAAGGTAAAACGCTTACAACAAATAAAAGATGTAGCAGGTGTAAGAGCAGAACAAATAAAAAGCGAAATGGAAGCCTTTGTTGTTAATCTTTCAGCGGAAGAAAAAACACAGCTTGATAACGTTCTACAGGAATTAGTGGATTTTGAAAAGTATTCACAAGCACTTAACGATTTAGTAAGACTCATTGACGTATTGTCATACTGGCCTGCAGCCTTGCATCCTGCGCCCTCGACAGTATTATAAGTGTAATATGTACGTACATTGCTTCTGGCATGGAGCACCTCTGTCTCTTCTTGAACGCTTAACTTTAAAGAGTTTTGCACGCAATGGATTCAAGGTTAAGTTATGGCTATATGACACTAATTGTATAGAAGTTGATAGTTATATTGAAGGTGCAGAAGTATGTGATGCAAACGAAATAATTCCGTTTGAGCGCATATTTAGCTATAACGGTAAAGGTGATTGTCGTAAAGGTAGCTTAGGTGGGTTTTCTGATCTTTTTCGCTATTATCTAATATATAAACAGGGTGGTATGTATGTGGATATGGATTCAACATGCTTGAGTAATTTTGATACGTCAGCTGAATATATTATCAAACCACATAATAGTTGTAAAACCGTAGCTAATTTATTAAAAGCACCAGCTGGATGTCAGTTTCTTAAAAAATGTATCGAACTCACTGAACAAAACGTAACTGCTGATAATACAAGTTGGATACTACCGGTAAAAATTTTTAATGATACAGTTGAAGAATTTAATCTGCAAAATTATATAGCTCCTATAAATTATTTTGGTAATGATGATCCTGGTATATTGACAAAAATAAAAACTGGTAATTATATAGAGGATAAAAATATATTGCCAAAGTATGTATTACATTGGTGCAGGGAAGCGTCGTTCGGGGTATGGAATTATAAGGAATTGTTTGACTGGTATAACCCGAAGCCTCTTTCTATATATTATAATCTTCTTACAAAGAACGATCTTATTAGATCAAGATTAAGACATTATTTTTAATTGTGTACGCAAATCACCGTAAAATTCATACGGTAAATCATCGTTATTGTGATTGAGCTTTTTAAGCAATCTTAGTCCCTTTACTGCAAGATCAGGATGCAGCAACATATTATATCCTTGTACAGTAAACGTTTGTTCACATAACGGTGTATCAATTCTTCGGCCATTATTGCGCGCAAGTTTGAACCACTCATATGCTTCGTAAGAATCGGTCAATATAGCACCGCCGCGACCTATCTTCAAATGCTTTTTGTAATGAAAGGACAAACACATATTTGTACCTGACTTATACATACCACTTGTAAAGCGTTTGGCAGAATCAATAACGTTTGTAGGCTCGATTTTATATATTCCTTGCCAGTCGATATCCTTGTAACTGATAGTTATGCCAATATTCATTGCTGCCATAGCAACACCGACATACGTATTAGCAGGTAGAGTGATCTGCTTTACATTACTATACTTTAAACTTAATAGAAGTGCACTCGTACAGCTATCTACACAAGCAACATACGGAGCACCGGTATATTCAGCGAGAGCCTTTTCAAATCGCTCGACCTTTTTATACTCTTTAAGTAGATTTATCATTGATATTTCCTTATAATACATATAACC
>Ga0208257_1000214_pt1 | contig 19560 bp, 25 predicted proteins | sample CryBogCBH10Sep07_FD_184610 | JGI IMG/M metagenome (GOLD analysis project Ga0208257, IMG submission 184610) | Freshwater microbial communities from Crystal Bog, Wisconsin, USA - CBH10Sep07 (SPAdes) | ecosystem: Environmental > Aquatic > Freshwater > Lake | place: Crystal Bog, Wisconsin, USA... | reverse complement strand
GAACCGGTTGCTCCTTGACTTCCCACAGCGCCTTGCGCACCAGTAGTACCTTGGGTACCTTGCGTACCTTGAGAACCTAATGTTCCTTGTGTACCTTGACGTCCCTGAGTTCCTTGACTTCCTTGACTTCCTTGAGTACCTTGGGCTCCTGTTGAACCTTGAGTACCTTGCGAACCTTGAGTACCGAACGTTCCTTGAGCACCTTGAGCTCCCGTAGCACCTTGGGCGCCTTGAGTTCCCTGCGATCCTTGTGCTCCAAAAGTACCTTGGGTGCCTTGACTACCTTGAGGACCTTGTACTCCCTGCGTACCTTGGGTACCCTGTGTTCCTTGAGAGCCACTGCTTCCCTGCGTACCTTGTGTACCTTGGGTACCCTGTGATCCTTGTGTGCCCTGCGTACCTTGTAGGCCACTGCTTCCTTGAGTTCCTTGTGTGCCTTGTGGTCCTTGAATAGCAGTGCCTTGAGTACCTTGTGGTCCTTGAACTGTTCCGGCAGCACCTTGTGTTCCTGATGCTCCTTGCGCACCAACGGGACCAGTTCCAGCAATATTAGTTACATCTGGAAATGTAGGGTTAGGTAGGGGGGTTGAAGATATATTTACAACACCTGGGCCACTGTCTGTGATAACAATGACTCCGTTACATATGCTGCAGTTTCCGCAGTTAGTAGCGCAGATTGCCATTAGAAGGGTCCTAGAGGATCGCTAACTTGGGCGTGGGTAAATACCTTTCCAAAGATATATGTCTTAACTGTATTATCTGGAGCAGTCAACTGTAGGTCATAGTATGAGACGTTAGGTAAGTTTGCTGTTACAGATCCAGGTAAGGTCATAGTAAGAGTATCTACAATGCCTCCTGTAGTAGATGCGCTCTTTGTGAATGAGAAAGAGGCAAGTATCACAGGGCCAACTTGGCTTCCAGGGATAGATGGGTATAGACGAATCTGTGAAAGAGGGGTGTAGTTAGTGAGATCCATAGAGAACTGTACGATCTCTTTAAAGTCATCTCCAGCGTAGATAGATAGGTCTTTTGCAATAGCTGGTGTGTTTGGTGTGATATCTCCATATGTAGGCATAGAAAGAGACACGCGTACTGGAATAGAACCATCATCCACTTCTTGTGGACGATAGATAGGTACATACCGGTTTGTAAGCCTACTAATACGACGCAAAGTGAAGTTTTCAATGCGGTACATTCCAACGTTTAGAAGTTGGCACATCTCTCTGTATTGATCTTTACGTTGTTGGATAATCTCAGAAAGTTGACGGTAACGCTCAGAGCGTGGAATACTGACGCCATCTGGAGAGATAATATCGATATCAAATGCGGCATCAGTAGCTAGGGTGTACAAAGCTAGTGTAGAGGCAAGAATAACTAGGGGATACTGATCAATAACAGGAAGTGTGCTCATAGTTACAGGGCTACCGTTACTGTCGGTAGTGGTTGAAGCATGTTGAGTGAAAGCTGTGTTAACAAAGCTAGATATATCGGAATCTGTAAAGTATCTGTATGCGGTACCTGTAACAGAGATTTGTGCTCCTGAAGTGGGGGCATATGGGAGATTTAAAACGCCAACTCCTTCTTCTACTGTGGTAGTTGAAGATACGTTCACTGTGTAGGTAGAGGTTGTGGCCACTGCCGTAGCTCCGGTAACTGCGGCTCCTGTGGCAGAGTTTGTAACATAAAAGTAGGTAGAGGTGGCGTAGGCCACTGTCACGTTGCTTAGGTTAAATGCTGTTGTGGATAGGCCGGAAATAGATACTGTCTGACCCTGTACAAAAGTATTAGAGGCTGTGTAAATGACTGTGCCGTTAGAAGCATGGGCTGCAGTAACATTAGCGGTAGATCCGGCCACTGCCACAGTGATAACCAATGTGGCTCCTTGAACTGGGGCCTGAGTAAGTTGGTAGCGAGTAGTTGTTCCGTCGCCAGTAAAGCTATCTACAAAAGATCTAGCTGTATCGCCTAACTCCGCACGTAACATGCTTGAAAGAGATGCTACTGTGGTCACGTATCCTCCAATAATGAGTATGTGCTAATCATCTTATAAAACCCTTGATTAGTCAGCCTAAAAAAGGCTAATCCCGACAGGAGGGCGGTTGTCGGGATTAGCGGACTATAGAGGATACTTTGTCCTCTTACAAACGATTCGAGACATAACCCTTTTCTTCAAGGTGACGAGCAAGATCTTTAGAGACCTTGTACTTCTTTCCAGCCTTGAATGAATAATAGTTGCCTGCACCAAATGTCATTTGATCCAAGTCTTCTACGACACGAATAACGACTTGATCATCAGCTAGGGAAACTCCCACGCTCTCTACTTCGTCAATTACTGTTGGTGAGGATAGATTAGATGTTAGATCTGTGACCTCTACCTCATCTTGATAAGCCTGGGTAGCTGTAGCCATAGAGATCTCACTTGCGCGAGCAGCTTGCTGCTCAGCTGCGGCCTTAACTTGTGCTTCACGTTGACGTCCTGTAACGTCAGTTACTTTTGCTTTTGTCACGATTATTATTCTCCTGTTAGATTAGTTGGGATGGGGGAGGGTTTCAACGCCCTCCCCCTATTAAATTAGTTGGTTTCTGCGATAACTACAGATTGGTCAGTGATAAGACCAAGACCGTAGATTGCGTACCAAGCAAGCGCATGCTCACGACCGAAGTCCAAGATACCGCCATCGCGGAGCTCGACTGGGAGTGAGATAGCGTGACCGAATGCGTTATCTCCGATGAAGATAGCTGAGTAGCGATCGAAACCGCTGAAGTCTGCTCCACCAGAGTTTACACCCTTTGATACTGCTGGGGTTGTGTAACCTCCGCCAGTTGGGTATGTAGGTGCGATTGCGACATCGTGGTCGTAACCTGTACCAGAACCGTTTGCTACCTTTGTGATCTGAGTTGTCTCAATGAACACTGTGTCATACAAACGTCCGATTTCACCGAGCATGAAGTTACCTGGAGCGGCGTACTTCGTTACTTCGATGAACTCTGAGTTATCACGAAGACGACGTGATTGGTGTGGGTGAACAAAAGCGACATAAGTCTCGCCCAACCTTGGGATATTCTTGGTTGCCAAGGTCTCGACAGCGTCCTTAACGGTACGTGTTGAGAGGTATGAAGAACCGGTCATTGTTGCACGAGAAGTTGCAACTGTGCCGTATCCGTAGAGGTTGTTACCAGCTGCGCCTGTACCAGAAGATACAGAGTAGAGTCCGGTACGATCTTCACCGTAGATAACAGACGATGCTGCCATCAGGGTGTCACGAGCCTGGCCATCAAGATAGAGAGCCATGTTACGTCCAAGAAGACGTGATGCAGATGCCATAACGTCATCGAATGATGCGTTAAGGAGGAGCTCAGATACTGCAATTGCATATCCATGCTCAGCAACAGTGATTGAGAACTGTTGTGCTGTAAGTGCTGATGTTGACATACGTACACCTTCAACCAATGGGGCTGCAAAGCCGAGGTTGTTGTAACGCATGAAGTTGATCTGGAGACCGGGGGCTACGCCAAGTTCTGTCTTCTTAACTGCGAATTGCTCGAAGCGAAGGATAGGCATTGATTGGAATAGGATTTCCTTTGACCAGATGGTCTGAATTGCTTGTGTAAGCTGGCTGTTAGCGCCAGAGTACGCTGTAGGTGCTGCGGCAAGATTGCCGGTACCTGTTACGGCTGATGCCATGTCGGTGTTACTCCTTGTTCATATATGTTTGGGGGGTATTTACTTACTTTTAACCAAAGATTCCTTTGTCCGCTCCACGTCCCATTCCGAGACGATCACGAACTTTTGCGTATTCAGTAACCGACATCGCGGCAATTTGGTCCGCAGTGAACTGTTGTTGGTCCGAATTGTTCTCCATGGTTGGAGGCAAAGTAGGCTTTGTTCCTACCATCTCACGACGGGCAGAACTTAAAGCACTCTGTGCCGATTCTAGGATCTTAGAGGATCGATCTCTAAGTCCAGTAATACTTTGTTCAATCTCTTCAGGAGTATTTCCTGAGATTAGATCTACAAGCTCAGGGATAATATTATCCTGTTCTTCTTGAACGCGACGGTTGCGGTACTCCATAAGAGATGCATACTGACGTTCACGCTCTACTAACGCGAGATTGCGAGCGTTTTCGTTACGAACTTCTTCTAACTGCTTCTGCCACTCTTTTTCTTTAAGATCAAGTAGCTCACGTGTAGACATTTCTGCTTCAGCCTTCTTACGAGCTTCTTCTTCCGCTTCTTTGCGTAGACGCTCTGCTTCTGCTAAACGCTCTTCACGATCTTTAGATAGTGTTGTTACTTCTCCCTTTAGGGATTCAATTGTGTCATAGAGCTTATTCTTTTCTTGCTCACGTACACGCTTGAGGTCTTCTTCAGTGTAGGTTCTCTGTTCAACAAACTGAGCTGTAGCAGCGTTGTTTGAAGTGTTTGCTGTAGGGGCTGGAAATCCTTGGGACTCCATTGCAAAGGCTGCTTGAGCCACTGCATCCGTTACAAGAGGTGATCCTTGTTCTGTCATTATTGTTCCTTTAGGTTTAGAGGTCGTTGTCCGATTTAGTGCCACGATGACCTGCGGGTTTGTTTGGTATATAGCATGACAAACATTTTCAATGTAGTCATGCTAAAAGCTAATTAGTTTGTCCTTTAAAGCCGTCCTCTGCTCCGCCATCCTTATCGGCCGAACGCCATTGTGGAAGCTTAGTTCCATAGGCCTCTGTCACCAACTCGGATTGCATCTGAGCCAAAGTCTGTTCTTCAAACGGTGTAATAACTCCTGGTTGTCCAAGAGGTCCTGGGCCGACTCCATCTGCTGGAGCTGCTCCTGGAGGAAGTGTACCATCTGGCATCATTCCAGTTAGCGAAGTAATGGCAGAGTTGATTTGTTGCTTGATGAGGTTGATAGCTCCATCAGCCTTAGCATCCTTAATAAGCTCAGCGCGGATTTCCTCAAGCTTTTCTGCTGGGAATTCCTCTCCAAGCTCACGAAGAGCACCTTCACGACTCTCAAGGTTCATATTCATCCTCTGTTGGATTTCATTAAGAACAATGAGCTTATCTAGAGGCAAAGGTTGTGGGAAGTGGACAATAGTCTCATAAGTCATAGGGCTGTTCAAATCTAGCTGTGTTAGCTGATTTTCCTTGATCGGCCCATTAAATACTGGGTTGTAGGTAAAGAGCTCAGGCTCCTTAAAGGCCAATGTGCGTAGAACTAGCTCATTGATCCTTCGTAGGCCCTCTCCATACTGCACAAGCTTCTGTTGGTAGCGATTCATCAAAGGCTGGTACTGGATGGAGAGAGCAACACCTGATGTGTTAGAGATAGGCTGTACTTGTCCAAGGGCAGTCTCCGGTACACCAATCATCTCATGCATGGCTGTCTTTACCATTTTAAGGTACTCCAGAGCCCCTACGAGGCCTTGTCCGCCACCTTCTAGGTTAAATACCTGTGCGTCCTTTGGAAGGCCTCCCCAGACCTTTTTAGGGCCCTTTTCAAGGTTAGATGCCTTAGCTCCTGTAATAACAGTTACAGGTGCCGCATGGTAGTTAATAATGTCTGCGATATCAGTTGCAACCTCGTTATAGTTACGATTGAGCGTAATAACGTCGTGGCAATCAGATAGTCCCCAAGGTGAGCCAGAAACCATAACGTTAGGGATATGGATAACTGGAACTATTCCAATAGGGTTAGGGCGAGAGTCGATGAGCTCATCGTTAATGTACTCTTCAATACGATCATCAGTCAAGATTTCAGTGTAGGTGTATACCTGACGAGTTCCTTCTACTGATGTGCCCCAGAAACGATACTTGAGCTTGAAACGGATCAAGCGAGAACGATCATGTGGGTGAAATTCTGGAAAACAGAAGGATGCGTTGAGGGGGAGAATTCTTACACGTCCTGGGTGAGCACCACCGGCTGAATCTTCAAAGCCTTCTTCATAAGCCACTTTAACAAAGCAGTCTCCTGAAACCCCACCTTGTTGGCCCATTTCCCAAAGAATACCGTGCTTGTTATTGTCTATCTCCCAAACGCGCTTTAGAATGTCTGGGATGATTGCCTCTGTAGCTAGAGGGCTTCGGAATGAAACTCCGCGTCCAAATGTAAAGTTAATAATAAAGTCTGAAAATGCTCGATAATAGTTGTAAACCATCTGTGACTCGCCAAACTCACGACGATAAGACCAGTGGTGGCCTAGATACATAGCCCAGTTAAGTGAATAACGGTTAAGACGTGGACCGTGTACTTCAAACTCTTCATCCGCTAGTTCTACAAGTCCTAGTGGAGAGATGGAGATGGTTAAGTCAGATGACGCTGCCCTATAACTGGGAGGTGAAAAATCAATACCACCACTCATCGATTAAATCCTATCATTGTTTGCCCTCAGCTTTGAATGTATAAAGTGTTAGTGTCTTTTGCTTTTTTCTTAAGTCTTGCTTCTTTATTCTTCTTTTTATCTGCCGCTACTGCTTTCCAATCAACTTGATTGGGATCAACATCTTTTAAACTAGCGGGATCTTGTCCCCCCATGTTAGCCCATTGTTGGCTAATCATCTTATTGGCTTCTGGAGATGTTCCTTTGCCCCTGCGCTTTGGGTATCGTGCTGTTGCTTGACTCTTAATCGCTTCATACGACTTAAGATACTTTTTAGCTGATCCCATGGTTCTCCTTTATGGTACCCCCGGTTTTTACACCGGGGATAACATTAGTATACAGTAATTAGTCGTTGACCGATGCAGGGTTCATACGTCCATAGCGTCCACCGCTACGAACTACTTCTTCGATAACAACCTGAGAGTGATCACCGAAGTTACCTTGAGAGAACTCTCCAAGATAGGTTGGTGCCTCTACCCAAGCAGCAGATCCAACGTGAGCACGCTCTTTCATTGTCTCTTCTGGGTACTTCTCAAATACGTTCATGTTGTGGTTAGGACGTCCACCAGGAGTCTCATAACCTTGATCCAAGCCAAGTTGGAAATCGTTTGGAACGTCTGTATCCGTTGCAACGCCTTCTTCAAAACGAAGTGGGCCACGGAGGCCTGGTGTTGCTGGGCTGAACTTACGCTCGTAAGCTGTTCCTACGCGCTCAGGAAACTGAGGGGTAGGTGCAATGTTTTCTGCCATTCTTTATTCTCCTATAGGGTTGGGATTGAGGTCCTCAGGCTTAATTCTGTCCTGTATTTTGTTATTTGTACTGCTAAATTAAAAGAAAGGATTGGCGCTTACTTCAACAGATGGCATAACCAGCTCTTGAGTCAAAGAACATGCCAATGATAAGGAGTCTACGAAGTCATCGTGGGCGTGAGCCTCATCAGGAGCAGCTACCAAGAAGTTAGGGCCTTTATACTGAACTTCAGCATCTGTCATCTGCTGATAGAACTTCTTCCAGATACGAGTACGGCGGGTCTTAGCATGTGCTGGCCAGGACACCATTTGGCGCTGAATTAGGGATTGTAGATGCTTCCAGCGCTTAGATTGCTCGCTAGGGCTTGATGTTACAGACATAACCTCTGCTCTAGGCATTAGAACCTTTAGGCGTTGGGCTACGGCATCTCCTACACCGTTAGCATCCACGCCAATGTACATAGCGTCATAGTTAGAGAGGAACTGTTGAATCTGGAAGTACTGCTCTTCCCAGTCATCTCCCTGAATCTCAAGCCAGTTAAGTACTCTATGGTCATAGTACCCGAACTCATCCGGCCTATCCCAGTCTACCCAGACTACCGTAACAACCGTCGAGTCCATCTTACGGGCAGGATCAATACCGACAACAACAGGTGACCTAAAGTAACTCTTAACGACCTCTTGTGATGTATCTCCAAGGTCATCCATGATCGAGGATGTGACGAACATTCCTCTTTCGAGGAGCCACTTACAGTTATGAGAGGCCAATCCCTCCGCGACGAATGTTTTCGTGGTAGTTTCAAGCGCTATTACCTCAGTTTCTCCTAGATAGTCTACAGATAGTACTAGCGGGTGCTCAAAGTTTTGGCCTATAAAGTCGTGTCTACCTATTGACCCAAAAGAATTTATATCAACTTTTTTAAGAAGTCGTTCCGGACGCACTTGACCTAAAAACCTAGATATTTCTGCTCGTCCACCCGCAATATGAAGAACATTTACATCATTATTAGTTCCTGTTTCTTTACGCTCCCAGTATTTAAAACCTAATTCACCCAAATATTTTTTAACTTTTTCTAACATCACATTCTCTCTTTGGGAAAATGCTAAGGTGCTTTGTCTTGAAAAATGACCCTCCCCTTCAAATGCAGCAGCGAGATACCCAGTTCTATAATCTTCCTTATATTCCCAAACATCAAATATTTTAAATATTCTGTCTGTATTGACTAACTCATCAGTACGTTTCCAAATAGTTCTACGACCCGCAGTCGATACTAGCCATAGATGCCCATCAGAAGACCGTACATTAGTACCATCTGAAAGAACAATAGAGTATGTGGGTCTAATAATTCTAGAGGTTTTAGTTACTGTAGTTTCTCGTATTTTACGATGTGTGCCTTTAGTGGTAGTGTCTTCATCAAACCCCACCAAAGTATCCCCTACTTTAACACTACCTAGTTCTACGTATCTAAGATCAGCAGTTAATACTTTTGTTTCAGGAACAAGACAGTTATATGAAAGTTGGAATTCATCTGAATCTTCTCCAATACGAAGCATTTCCTTCTTAATGAACTTTTCATAATTAGGTTGAACCTTAGAGACATCTTTCCAATCCCACTGGAAGTGGTTTTGTTTAGATCGTGATCCAGTTTGACGTCTCTTATTCAACTGAATAGATCGATAGAAGTTATTCTTGTGGGTTGTAGGTGTTCCGGTTTTAACAATCGTAGCGTTGTAGTACGCACCCATAGGAGCAATAGACTTAGATACTACAAAGTCATCGGCATCTTGACACTCATCAATGATAATTAAGTGAAAAGATTTAGATTCAATCTTAGCTCGTGGGTTAGCTGTCATCATCATTAGAGTAGAGCCGGACTTCTTTAGCTTAATATTCTTAGTTACTCCAGGAGTCTTTGTAGGGATATCATCAATATCTGGATCTCCAAATAACTCCATAGCTCTTTCACTAGTTAATCGAGTAACTGTACGGCCATATAGAGTTTCTACCTGGTTTTGAACTGGAGCAAACATACCTACCCAAATACCGTCCCCAAACTTACCAAGAAGGTCGGGATACATCAAAGCTAGGCGGGGTAGAATAACCATAAGGGTTGCTACGGTATTAGCAATAGTTTCTGACTTACCTGACTGACGTGAGGCTAGTGCAGTGATTTCTTCACCATCGTTAATAATTACTGACTCAATAATGCGCCTTGCAAGAGGCTTCTGATAGTTATGCAGCTCGTGTCCTACCAGCAAGTCCATGAACTGCATTATCTTTTCTACAAGCGCTTTTACAAACTCTTTAGAGAGCTCATCTAGCTCATCTTCAGGCTCTTTATACCCGGGATCTTCCTCGTCAAGTTCAGCGTCTTCCTCTGGGAGGGCGTATTCGTCAAACTCTTCTTCAAGATATTCCATTAAATACTTCTTTCCTTTAATGTATCTAAAATAGCATGCAAGGATTCTGCACCTAATCTGGCTTCTTCTAAACTGTAGTTATTTTGGCTTTTCTGCCATGCAGAGAGGTTTCGCCCAATTGAGTAGATAATTTGGTCTGTCCAAGCCAACAACTCAGCTGTTGGTAATGATTTTACTCTTCTTTGTACCTTTGTAAGTTCTTTTGTGGTTTTGCTTTTAAATATCCTCATATTGTGCCCCGTATCGTACTGTGTCCCAATCAAACTTGCTTTCTTCTATTCCTCTGCCATTGATAGCTCTAGTAAGTGCCATGCTCTCACTGTAGGCCTCTTTCCACACACCTACTACTATAGCACACCTTGTTAGAGGCAGTCTAACCGCCCAGCCTTTACCGCTACGGTATTTACCCTCAATTTCTTGAGTCTCAGCTCTATCAAACAATACTTTAGGATTTACTGGATAAATCATAGTGTGCCAGTAAAACTTTCCTACATCACGCGTCTTCGCCATCTTCATCACCCTCACATACGTGCTCTGTTGTTTTATGCTCATACATCGTCTCTTCACAGAAACGACACCTAAATATTCTAGGTTCTTTAAAGTTATTCTGCGCAGTACCCCCAACAGGGACATCATCATCTGCAGGGATATAATCTGTTATTACTTCTGGACGTTGATACAGCTCTGGTGGGAAAGGTCCCTTAGCATAGCCTGCAGTTTTAGGTACTGCATGTCCTTGCTTAGTGATGACCCTCTCTATTCTCATTATTCAGCCTTCTTGGCAGTTTTCTTAGCTACCTTTGCTTTAACTTCTTTGACAGGCTCTTCTACTGCTTCAACCACTGGTGCAACTATCTTTTCTTCAATGATCTTAATAAAATGAGGTAGTGCGTCTTTATTGAAGATTCCTGGGAAATGATCCTCACAAAAGCTTTGAGGGGCTGCCCAAGCAGTCTCAATCAGATATTTAGCCCCTTTGAGGCAATTATCACACTTTTTCATATTTGTTCCTCTCAACGTGAATATACTAGTATCTCACACTTGGCGGTTGTGCGAACCCTGTATTTACTGGTACTATATTGTATAGAGGGGTAAAAACCTCTAACACTAGCAACGAAACAAAAGAGTTACAACTGCCTAGGTAGAAAGAGACCGGGCTGCTGGTAATCAAGTGACAGTTGGTTAACAGTTCGGGTTGGCTCTCTAGCCTAGGAGATAGTGTGAAATTATATGACAAACGTAAACCTGTAGTTTTAGGAATAGTACTCTTCCTAACCATTACAAATCTTATGACAACTACTGTTAAGGCCGCAACCCTTATGCCTGCAGTAAAGTCCTGTTTGACTCCCCTTGGTCAATACAGCATAGCCAAAAAACTAAACCCAAAGCAATTAAAGCAGGTATTAATCTATGCCGGCTTTACAGGAAGGTCGCTTAAGATTGCTTGGGCTGTGGCTATGAAAGAAACTCATGGAAACCCTATAGCTCACAATTTTAGCCGTGAAACTCAAGATGACTCTTATGGGGTCTTCCAGGTTAACCTTTACGGGGCTTTAAAGGGCCGTATAAAGGAATATCGGCTTAAGTCAGCTAAAGATCTTACCAACCCAGTTTTAAACGCTCAGATCGCTTACAGGCTGAGTTCTGGGGGTAGTGATTGGTCGCCCTGGCATTCTAACCCAGGACAGAGAGATCACTGGCTAGTAGTACAGTGGTTGAAGCTATATCCTCAAATGGCTTAAGACTTCTTACCAGCTCTGCGCTTATTTTCCTTGGCAGTATTCTTGCCGTGTTTAAGTGGGTGCAGATTGCTGGCAGAATCATTATCATGGTTATTATCCTTGTGATCTACATCAGTATCTTTAGATAACTTGCCATGCTTCTTCTCATACTTAGCTCTAGCAGCATTCTCAGAGGTAGTATGCCACTTACCTTTTGAATCCTTGTAGTGCTTTACGATAATCTTACGACCACCATTTTGCTTAGAGCCTTTGTATTCTTTGCCGCCAGCTACTTCTTTTTTCTTAGTAGCCATTAGCAGTCACAGTCCCATGCTCGTAGTGATTTGTTGATACGGCTGTTTGGATCATTAGCAGTCTTAGAAGAGGTGTTGTGCTTCTTCATGCCTTTCATACGAGCACAGAAAGACTTATGTCGCTTGTTATCATGATCTTTACTAGGTGCTTTAAGGTTGTGCCCTTCTTTTTTAGCTGAAGCACGTCCTTTAGCGTTTAGACCGCCATTAGGGTTCTGACCCTCTTTACGAGTCCACGCAGCTGACTTGTGGTGTTCTTTTTTCTTAGTAGTCATTAGTCTAGGTCCTTCCTACCACTCCATGAATCTTTAGAAGAATCATAGCATTTATGACGTTGAGCTTCTGCAGCCCCTGAATTAATTGCTTGTTGCCCACCAATACGTGTAGCATGCCAACCGCAAGACATGCCGTCTGCACCATTACAGGTCCACCTATGCACGGCTTTTCCGTTTACCTCGCCTTCACGCTTATAGTTGGTGAAGTTTGGTTCAGGTGGGGTAGCATTTTGTTTAACTACTCTTTTTTTACGTGCCATTAGCTTGCTGACTCTCCGTTAGCTCCACGACCTGGACGACCCACAGGACGCATAGCGTCTGGATCATCCATATATGGAAGGTTAGTAAGGTACTCTGCTGCTTCACGTGCGTTATACCGCAAGTTCTTAGGCATCAAGTTGCCTTTAGGATACTGGTCTAAGAATATCTCGTTTAAGAATGTTCTGTTAAGAGACATTATTAACGACTACCTCTTGTACGCTTAGTATCTGCTCCACGCTTAATCTCTACTGGACTTGCTCCACCAGGTACGCCCGCATTTTGTGACTGACGTTGTAGTTTAAGGGTCTTTTTACTCATCTTATTAGCACGTAGCCATTGAGCACCTTCAGCGTGAGCTGATCCAGGAGTTTCCATTCCAGGGATAAATGCTGGACCTTGACCGGTTGAGGTAACTGGACCAATTGGCTGTGCTCCAGGCAACTCCAACTGCTCCTGTATTTTCTTCTTTGCCTTTTTAGGTGCTCTAGGTTGTGGAGGAACTATCTCCATCTTACCCTTTTTGTAGGAGTATACCTTTTTGCCTCTAAGCTTTGTAGGTTCTCCTTCAACAGGTGTATTTCCTGGAATCTTTACAATCTCTTTACTCTGTTCAGGCTGAGTGTAGTTATGAGGAATTCCGAAAGTTTCCGTGTGTTTCTTCTTTGCCTCTTCAAAAGCTGAACGTGTTTCTTCTACGTCAAAGCCTTCCGTTCCGGATTTAGCAAGAAGATGAGCTAAAGAAGCTTCTCTAACTTCTTTTGCAGATGATTCACTAGGTGATAGAAGTGTTGGAGGTACTGTTCCCGTGTCTTCTTTAACCTCAGGCTTAAGATCTTCAAATCCAGGCAACATTTGATCATACATGCCTTGAGTTTTAATAGTATTTACCTGGGTTACAGTTTTACCAGATTTTTTCTTACCCTTATATTGGGACTTAGGCATAGGAGCTTCTGTTCTAAGTACTCGGTAAGAAGTGGCATCCTTTTTGGTAATAGGTTCAGCAGTAGAAACTCCTGGCTCATTTACAGGGAGAATACGAGGTTCATACTTGGGTTTATCTTCTGGAACCCATGAGCTAAGACCTGTACCACCAAGTTGCTGAGATCTAGGTAGGACTGCCTTATTACGCTGCTCTAAAACCACACCTCTACGATAAGGCACTGTTACGGCTCTACCATCTGAGGTTATGTTTGCAGGACGACCGTTAACTGTAGTATCTGACGTTGGTTGAGTCTCTTCAAAGAGAGTGTCTTCACGTAAAACTTCTGGAACGGAACCTGACTTAACAACCCTTACAGAACCTCCAGGGTTATAAGATCTATCGCTAGTTCCTATAACGTCAGGACGAGTAACTCGTCCCCTAGATGTTTCTACTACTGTAGTAGGAGTAGTCTCGCCTTCAGCATTAACTGTGAATCCTGCGGGAACTGAACGTCCAGTCTTAACTTGTCTAGATGAAGTCTTCTTAATCTTTGCTGGTCTAGGAGTATTACGACCAAGAGCACGAGCACGCGAGTCAGCGGACAGCACAATTTTAGTAGTTGCAGTCTTATGCTGTAGTCTGGAATCAGTTCCTGCTGATACAGGGAAATCACTCTTCATAGCATCAACTTCATGCTCTAAAACAGTGCGACGACCTGCTGGAACCGCATTGCGCTTCAAAGCACGGATACCACCACGAAGATTTACAACATTCCAGCCTTCTGGCTTATTTGGGTCATAGCCAAGAGTGTCGTCAATTTCTTTATTGCCGGTCTTTTTATCTAAAACCCACTCTTGAGTATTTTGGTCTCTACGTACCCTATCAATTACTCCGGATGCCCTAGTAAAGTTATGAATAGGCATATTGTTATTTGGGTCTACAGTTTTAGGCATATCAGGATGATTTTCACTGATTGGGTGTGCCACTCCGGTTGTGGGGTGCACCCAGTGAGTAATTCCCTCTACTTTAAGGTCTACTCTATCGTGAGTAGATGCCTTTACGTGCTTTTCAAGTAGTTTATGTAAGTAGCTGGTCTTCTGTGTAAACGAAGCCCCTTTACCTTTAGCAGAATTCGCAATTTGATCTTGGGTTAGTCCAAGCCTCATCAATACAGCTAAACGCCTATGATGTCCGTAATATGTGCTTTCCTTTGTAGGCTCTGGATCTTCAGGATGAATCTCATTAACAGGCTTGCCTATTTTTTTAGCTTCTTCCCAATCTTGTTTAGCAAGTTCTACTGCGGCATCATTAATTCCGCTTTCATCTCCAGGAAGTCCTGGCAAACCAGAAGCTTTACGTTGAGCTTTAAGAGCTTCAATATCTCTTTTAGGTTCGTGTGGTCTAGAAGGAGTATTTGCAGATAAAACTCGAGTTCCGCCAGTTCCAAGTGGAATGCCTAAATCTGCTGTACGTCTCGATTCCTGTGAAGGTGTAGGAGGTACTAGGTCATACCTAGCCTTAGGACGTAGAGGATCCTCTTCAGTTATAGCGTCATTCTTAGGAACTATTGAAGCAGGCCCAAGCTCACTTATCTGACCTTCATACTTTACTGAGCTTTCTCCAATTTCACCAAGATCTTTTTCTTGTTGTGTTTTAGCAAACTCTTCATTTTTATCTGCACCGGCGCCTCCTTTATCAGAAACAACTGGAATAATGGGTGAAGAAGGCTTTTCAGCTTTAGGTTTTGATGCTTTTTTAGCAGTCTTTTTAACAGCCTTTTTAACACTAGTAGGTTTACTAGTTTCTGGAATAGGCAAGCCTAATTCAACCATTCGATTAATAGTAGTATCGCCTGTACTAGTTAATCTACCAACCTCAGCAGCTGAAGCCTGTTGTGCAGGCTTAGTTGACTGTTTATTTGCAGCACGTGACGCTTTGCTTTGTGCTTTTAAGCGCTTTTTGCGACTGCCTGGTGTCTCTTCTACCATTATAGTGATGCCGTTCCTGTAGTAGGTTTCTTTGTTCTAGGTTTTTTTGATGTTGTTTTGTTAGCTGCTGCACCTGCTGGAGGAGTAGCAGGAGCCATCTCGCCAACACGCTTTTTACGAACATTACCGCCCTCTTGTACCAATGTTTGATCACCAGCATCTAATTTTCTCTTACGAGCAACTTGCTTAGGTGTTGGGAAAGTGTTTGGAGATGTTTGGAAAGGGTTAGCTAAATTTGGTGGCACTGGATTGTTAGTTGCAGCTGGAGTAGGGTTTGCAGTAGTTTTAGCTTTTTTACCGCCTGCTGATTTATCTGCTCTAGGTGTTGTTGCAGGATTAGCGCCTAAAAGTGGGTGTCCAGCCAAAGCTTGTAGTTGACCTTGATATTCTCCAGCTTTTCTAACTATAGGGCTAATAGCTCCTTCTGGATACTCAAGTCCAGCAGCAATATGAAGACCTTTAGTCATATCTTTCATAGTCCTTAGGTCAACTTTTGCACCATGAGACTTTGTACGACGCTTTTGACTTTCTTGATTCTTAGCTACTTCAATCTTATTCTTTTTATCATTCTCTTGTTGAATAGTTTTAAAGTGATGGGCAATACCTTCTTGTGCCATAGTGGCAACAGTATTAGTAATGTTTCGGTTAGCATCTCGCTCTAAACCTAATTGATGCTTGTAATCAGCTAGACGCATTTGAGATTGCTCTTTACTTGCAAGCCTGTAGCTTTCTCCCCATGTATTTGCTAAAGCACCAAGTGCGTTGCCCAGCATGTTGCTACCAGCAGGTTGAACCTGGCCCTGACCTAATACTGACTTCATAGCAATCCTATCCCTTATATATCAAGAAGTTTAGCAATTCCACCCTGTTTTGTAAGCGCATCGGCACTTTTATTATAGTGGTGGTTGCAAAAGGCTAGATCTCCGTACGGGAGATCTACAACAAATACTGCTCTAGCAGAGCAGCCGTCACATTGGACCCGCTGCTTCTCCTGTGGTTGGGGCAAAGTTTCTACCAGATCCTGCATTTGCGCTTATCCTTGCTCTAGGGGAGTCCATTTCAACACCGGTATATGTTCCGATACCTTCAGTACCAATACCATACATACTATCATATGTTCCGGACCAAGGCTTAGGCCATCCAGCACCCAACCTTCCCATAACAGCGTGATCTTCATATGGGCTGTTGGGAATGTAGTAATGGTGGGCTTGTAGCGTCTTTGGGTTAGGCATAGGAGTATTCTCTCACTAAAGCAAAAAGCCGGGAGCGTTAACTCCCGGCTAATTACGTTTAGGCTATTAGGCCCAAGGTGTGATTGTGATTGCAGCGCCTGCGGCTGTTGAAGCAGCTCCAGCAGCGATGCTCTGTGTCTTGATAGTTCCTGAGGTTCCAGCAACTGTTCCTGCTACCAAACCTGTGAGGGCAAGTGCAGTTGTTCCGTTAGATACGAACGATACAGTGTTGGTTCCTGTAGCAGTTACTGTCCAAGTACCGTTAAGTTCAGCACCTGTTGAAGCAAGCGATGCAACAGTAATCTTTGAACCAACTGGGAAGGCGGCGCCTGCACCAGTAGCTGTCAAGGTTGCTGTTGTTGTATTAAGGGTACGAGAAGCTGCAGTTACAGAAATTGGGGTATTTGTTGCACCTGAAGCAGTTGTGATTGTGAACTCAGATTGTGTAAGGATTGTCTGAGCATTTGCGGTTGTTTGACCGATAACACTTGGAACTGTTACATATGCAACACCTCCTACGTATGCACCGTCAGAATCAGTAGCGCCTGCACCAAGTTGTGCATAACCAGTTTGACCTGTGATTGATACGCCTGAACCAGCTGAGTTAGTGACTGTGAAGCCATAAGCTGTAGCTGATGCGATTGTTGCGTTTGTAAGGTTGAATGCAGAGTTTGTAAGACCTGTGATGGTTACATTCTGACCAACTAGAGAAGCTGGAACAACTCCGTGTGATTGAGCTGTGTAGGTGATTGTTGTTCCGTTACCAGAAGCAGCTGTTACGTTAAATACGAAATCTCCAGCTACGAATGATGGGAAGTTTGAGTAGTTTGCTTCTGCGATAGCGTGGCCGTCATAAGCGTAGTTCAAGAGAGCCGAGTTAACTGTTGAGGTATTTGTCCAAGCAACGTTCTGTGAACCACCTACGGTTACAGTTGCTGTTGGGGTACCTGCAGTACGTTGATCATTTGGTTGAATAGGGAAGTTGCGCCATACGAAGTCTACAGCTACATCTCCTGTAACAGTTGAGGTTGTTACGTTAGTGAGCATAGCACTTGCATATGTTGCTGATGTGGTTGTTACAGTGAGGTTAGTGTTTCCTGTAATAGGGTTACCACTGTACACAGTCCATGAGGTAAGGCCTGTGCCTTCAAGATCTGTTGCCATTATATTACCAATCTATATAGAGGGTTAAAGTCCCGGTGCACTTAGGGACAAGAGAAGGGTAACAGAGGATTATACGTCTTGTACGTATATTCTGGTCTCTCCACCAGAATTGCTGTCAAATTCTTTAGCTGCATCTACTGCCAAGGTCATAGCCTTAATAGCCACCTCTTTATCTTCAAAGATGGTGTTGCCAAAGGCATAGAGCACTCCTTGAGCGAAATCTCCACCGCTACCGGAGGTGATGTAGTTCCTGGCATCTCTATCGATAGAGTAGTCTTCATCGATGATATATACGTGGCCCTGCACAGCGACGATGAATACGTTGTCATACTTAGCGTAGTCGCCATCATCCTTCATATCATAACCTGCCTTGATGAACAAGTCACGCATCTTAGGAAGAAAGACATTTACCATCCAAGCATCAAGCTTCTCTGGAGACAACTTAGTGCGAGGCTTTGGTGCTCTCCAACCTCTTTGTAGAAGGTTCATGCCTCGACCAATACCGCAACCGGCAATTAGAATGCCGTTATTCATTACGACCTTATCGTCTTTCATAAAGACTTTACGGTACTCATTATAGGTGCCCTGAGTGTCAGCACCCATTACTACCCAACCATCGCCCTGAACTGCCGCAATCGTAGTCATAAAGACCCTCTCATAGTGTTTTTCTCGTACCAGAAGGGTACCAGATTAATCCTTGGTTCCCTCTTCAAAGAGCTGCTCTCTAGTCTGAGGGGGCACATTGTTGCCTAAATCATCCCACCCGCCATTGCTATACCCGGCTAAAACGGTATCTATATAATCTGAGGTGGAGTTATAGTTCTGATAGTCCTCCCAGTCCTCAATCGATACGCCTGGGTAGCCAACCATCTTATCATCACGCATTAAAATGGCCAAATACTTAAGTTTTCGGTTATAGCCTATTTTTTGAGCTCTAGGCCTTCCTAGGGGGTTATTACTACGGGCCGGGTTAATAACCTCATATCCTTCACCAAAATCAGGGTCATTGCCGTATTGGCTTGGCCGGCTGATATCTAGGATATCCAAACCATCAGTTCTACTGACATTTGTGATATTTGGTACTAAAAGGTCTAAGCCATCTGGGCGTCCAGAGGCCTCTCTAATGGCACGGGCAGCCTCTTGCTCGGCAAAGATCTCGTCTAAGTTCTTACCTAGGCCACGCTTCCTACCTGCCATGGGTGCGGTTCCATTCTATGTAGTTCCGTATATAGACGATGATATAGGCTAAAGAACCAAAATAAAAGCCATACTGGTGGGTAACGGTGGCATAGGCAACCCACAACAGCTCATTAAAGATCAAAATGACCCAGGACCAGATATTCTTCTTACCTAGAAAGAAAACCCCTGTAGTTCCTACTATAGCTAGAATCCATGACCACACTTACTTCCCACCCCATCCTCCGCCTTTAAAATGTGCAGGAGTTGCGCTCCAAACGCGGGACATGGTTGAATTACACCCTACACACATAGGTTGCGACTCCTCATGCATAGAGCGCTCAACTTCTACCTCAGTACCACACTTATCGCACCTATAGTCATACTTTGGCATTATCGGCACCTCTCGCAGTAGTTAGTGGTCCTTACCTCACTACGGGGGATCCAATCGGTCCTTCCACAGTGTGAGCACCTAATCTCTTTAAATTGGTAGACTTTTCTCTCTTTACGTGCTTGGGGAGAGGTAAGTGCCAACCAAAGCCAAGCAATAAAGATTCCTGCCATAATTCCAAATGTAAACATATCTCCCTCTTTCGCGCCGGGACGCGGGTGTAATTACTTAGTCGTGGTGCTGTTCATTCCAATAATCATCCTCAGCACGCTCAATGGTCTGCTGGATGGACTCTTCTAGTCGTTCTTTACCTCTTGCTTTATCTATGGCCTTCCTGGCCTCTTCATCATTCATTCTTCTCTTCTTTCTTGCCTCCATAAAAGGGCTGTCAAGCCAATCGCAATCTTTCATACGGAATTGAACTTGACAACGTTGGTCATCCTGGAATCGAACCAGGCGCCTCCCGATTATGAGTAGGGCGCTCTACCAATGAGCTAACGACCATTAAAATGCTCCAGTAAGGCCCAATGCTAGTCTCTTTACAGAAAGCCCTAGAGGCCTATGTAGCTGCACATAAAC
>Ga0208257_1000213_pt1 | contig 19571 bp, 25 predicted proteins | sample CryBogCBH10Sep07_FD_184610 | JGI IMG/M metagenome (GOLD analysis project Ga0208257, IMG submission 184610) | Freshwater microbial communities from Crystal Bog, Wisconsin, USA - CBH10Sep07 (SPAdes) | ecosystem: Environmental > Aquatic > Freshwater > Lake | place: Crystal Bog, Wisconsin, USA... | reverse complement strand
ACACACGGCTAAAGGATCAGCAGGAAGAAAACTAAACAGTTTAGAAGTACACGATATTATGTGTATGATTGGTGAGATTGTAGTAGTAGGTGGTGTAAGACGATCTGCTCTAATCTCTTTGAGTAATTTAACAGATAAAAGGATGCGAGATGCAAAATCAGGAGCCTGGTATAACGATTACCCTTACAGAGGACTTGCCAACAACAGTGTGGCCTACACCGAAAGACCCGATTCTGAAACTTTCATGGAAGAATGGCTCGCTTTGGTTAAGTCCAAATCAGGTGAACGAGGAATCTTTAATCGTGTTGCTTCTCAGGCTCAAGCAGGAAAATGGGGGAGACGAGATCCGCTTCTCAGCTATGGCACCAATCCATGCTCAGAAATTATCCTCCGTGATAAACAGTTCTGTAATCTTACGGAAGTGGTTGTACGGGGGAACGATACCGAATCTACCTTGGCTCATAAAGTGTCCCTCGCTACAATACTCGGTACAATTCAGTCCACTCTCACCAGCTTCCAATTTCTAAGTGAAGAATGGAAAAAGAACACTGAAGAAGAAAGATTGTTAGGGGTTTCATTAACAGGTATCATGGATTGTAAAGTAACTAATAATCCTGATCCCAAAATGCTTGAAAGGTTAAGAGATGCAGCGAGAAAAACAAACGAAGAACTTTCTGAAAAACTTGGTGTTCCTCCTTCTGCTTCTATCACTTGTGTTAAGCCTTCAGGTACGGTCAGCCAGTTGGTGGACAGTGCTAGTGGCATTCATGCTAGACACAACGCTTTTTATATTAGAAGGGTCAGAATTGATAAAAAGGATCCTGTATACTCGTTCCTCAAGGAAAAAGGTTTCCCAGTGGAAGACGAAGTGTTTAGGCCTGATTCGACAGCTGTATTCTCATTTCCGATGAAAGCTCCTGATGGTGCTATTACTCGTAATGATATGACAGCAATAGAACAACTTAATCTATGGTTGATTTATCAAAGACATTGGTGTGAACATAAACCTTCAGTAACCATCACTGTAACTGACAATGAGTGGCCTGAAGTAGGTGCATGGGTATGGAAACATTTTGATGAAGTGTCAGGAATATCTTTCCTTCCTCATTCAAACCATACATATCAACAAGCACCTTATGAGGATATAACAGAAGAGCAGTATAAAGAATTAGCATCTAAGATGCCAGGTGATATCAATTGGGAAGAACTGGTAGAAAAGGATGATAATACTGAGGGAGCACAGACCCTAGCCTGTGTAGCGGGTGCATGTGAAATATAATGCACATGTCTATTAGGCCAATTTGTGGAGTAGGAGTAGGATTTGAGATACTTGAGGCTAAGTATATTCCTGAACTAGATGATGATGGGGTTTACTTAGTACTAGAGCTTCTCTTATTTAGAGTAGTAATTAACTTAAACTGAGAAAAGGAGATAGTATGAATTATAATTCAATCGTAATTAATAAAGTAGACAATGGCTTTGTTGTTAATACTCAAAAGAACGTGTTCGGTGAACAACGTCCTGAGACAACAATTAATGTCTTCACGAGCTTTGATGATGTTCTAGCATTCATCAAGGGTAATTCGTAATAGCCCGCCATAGCATTTACGAAATGTAGTACAAGGGGGTGCAAAGCCCCCTTTTTTATTCTGATTTATATATAGTTAGTGTAGCACCCTTAGCAGTTTTAAGCTTGTCAAATAATGGCTCAAAAGCAAACTTAGAGTTACCTATAAAGTTTTTACCCGCCCATGTAGTTCCTACCAAGATACAACCTTCTGTATCAGCATCAGTATTACCAGTGTGAATACGAATACCCTCAAATCCAGGTACGTTTAAGACGTGAGGTAAATCCCTATTAAACCGAGTGCTGTGATCAATAATGACAGGATAAGTGCCATAAGGAATAGCTGTTTGTCCATCTACTTTCACTCCTGGTTCTCTTACTTTATCTTCTAAAGTAAAACAAAAGTATATATCATCTACATATAGTTTACCTACAGTATAATTAGTACCAAATTCAAATCGTCTAAGTTTTAAATCCATTAAGTTGCTTGTGTTTGTGAAGTTAAAATACCATTAGTAAACGTCATACTACCTTGTGTTCCTGTTAATGTTAATTTAGCTGTTGTTATAGTAACACTAAGTCCTGTTGGAGTACCAGTAAGATCACTATAAGCTCCTGTATGAGCTACAGTAGCTAATCCAGTAATAGATGTATAAGGAAATGTAATACCAGTAATACTACCACCCGTTATATTTACATTATTAGCATTTTGTGTAGCCATAGTACCAAGAGAAGGCAATGCCACAATAGTATTATATTGAGTTTGATTTAGGTGATAGAATTGAGTACCAGTTGGATCACCACCCTGTAATCCTTGTAAGTCATTATGCTTACGAGTTTGAATGCTTGTTAAGTTTGAACCTGTAAAGTTTAAACTAGTCCAAGCAATAGAAGCTTGTTGGACTAAAGCTTGAGATACATTATAAAACCACTCTCTCCAGATAAATGTATCGGTAAGAGGACTATTGGGAATTGGAGGTAATGCAATAGCCATTACTCTTCCTCTTCCTCACTACCTTTTTCATAAACAAAGTCAGTGCAATAACCATAAGCTTGTAATTTAGGAAGTTCTTTTTCAAGACGTTCACCAATGTCATCACGAACTATTAAACTATTAGGTACACTTATTTTGTCAATGACTTCATAAGCTTTTCTAGAAGCACTACAAATATCAGAGCCAGTACCCGTAGCGACAAGTATATAATCACCAGCACTGACAATATGTTCTTCTTCAACTATTTTATCCTCTTTCATAACTGGAGCTTTACCCATCATAACTTCACATAGATGAACGTCCTCCATAATATCTTCTATACCATAAATAGGATAGCCTGTAGGGTCACGACCTGTTGACTTAGTAAATGGGAAGTCAGGAATAGCTGCTACAACACCTACAGCATGTTTATCAGTTACTTTTAATGTATCCTTACCATTAACAAGATCTAATAACCATTCTACTGGATCACCTTTGTGTAGTGCTGTCTGTATATTAAATAGAGGCCATCCTGGTCTTGTAGTCCATTCTAGAGGTCTTGGTGAGCCTTTATCATCAATAATGAATGCAAGGTCTACATAACCACAATAGTTGTGATAACGTAAGAAGTCTTCACACTTAGCTAATGTCTCATCAAATAGATTAGACTCTTTAACATACTTAACAACAGTACCCATTTCACCTGTGTTAACACCAAAGTTACCAGGCATAAGTTTCTTAAATTCAAAGTTCTCTGTAATGTGTTTAGAAAATCCATTAGGACCCATCCAACCACCTACAGCTATTTCAATACCAGGTACAAACTCTTGCATGATGAAAGGCATTTTAACTTTACTTTTAGACTTCCATCTTTCAAGCATGAATATCATGTCAGCAGCTGACTTAGAAACATAGCTTAAAGCTTTATCTGCATCACCAGAAGGTTTAGATACATAACGTACAGGATTATTCTTTACATGTTCAATAGCTTGATTATAGTCTGTAAATGTTCTAGAAGGAATAATATCCATACCAGCTTTTTCTAGGATAGCTTGACCAAACCCTCTGTTTAATTCTAGGTCAGATGTTAAGTCAGTAGCTCCTACAATAGGATAACCTTCTTTATGATATTTCTCTAATTCACGCATCTGATACGCATTATCAGAAAGAATAATGATATCAGCCCACTTCATGTGGATTTGCCAGTTATAGACCCTAGGAATGAGTCCTTGACCTATTTTAGAGTCATCATGACCAGGTACTTTTCTAATCCATTGTTTAACTTCATGGCCATGTTGTTGGCAACGCATACCAAAGTCAACAAAAGCACCTGCTGGATCAATTAATAATATTTTCATTGAAAGGCCCCACCTGATTCATATTGAGCTTCTCCAGCAGCACTTCCTGCTCGATAGCTGATTTGTTTAATTAAAGCTCTAGCAAAGTTCTCTGTCTTAGATTTCTTAGCACCTTTTTCAGTAGCAAGTTTAATATCCTTAGCTGCCTTCTCAAAGTACATCATATCTTGTTTAGGAAGAAGTTCATTACCTACTAAAGCTTTATCAAGCTTAGTAAACTTAGTAACTACTTCTTCAGGGCTAACATTAGCTAGATATGTTCTAACACCATCTAAAACATCTTGTTTACTATAAGTACCATCTTTAATAAGTGGAGCTAGTTTATCAAACGCTTTAGTTTGGTCAATATAAGTGAGAGAGTGATTAATATGATCTTTAAGTTCAGCTAAACTTTCTGCTCTGTAAGCATTACGATACTCACGTTCAGCATTACCTAAACCTAAACCACTAAGCCATTCATTATAAGAAGATCTAATTGCTTCACGAATGTCTTTTTGTTCTTTTAATCCAACAGCTGCAAAGCCAGTAGTAGGTGTTTGTTTCTCTGCACCCTTACCCCACTCACGGATAGCATTGTCAATAGTGTCAGCAAACTCAGCTCTTGTTTTTTCATAAGGGCTACGATCACTTTGAAGTTTAAGTAAAAGATCTTTCTTTTGAGCTTTACCAATAGTACCTTTAGCTTCTAAACGATTGAGTTCTGTTTCAAGTTTAGTAAAAGCATCTGAAGTAGAAAACTTATCAGGGTTTTGTTTAGCAATAGATATTTCACTAACCTTAGGTTTAATGACTTGATCTCTAAGGTAAGCAGAAGCTGGACCCTCAAAGTCAGCAGGTACACCATATTTCTCTCTTAATAGAGCTGTAGTACCCCCTTGGTTTGCATTACCAATAACACCTTCTGTATAACCTTTAATTCTTTTACCAAAAGCTTTTTCTTGAGCTACTTCAGCTTCTTTCAAAAAAGTATCTTTATTAGGTTTAGCCATACCAGCAATACTATTGACAACACCACCCCAACTACCTAATGCAGCAGAGCCAATAAGTTTACCCACTTGTTTAACTTCTTTACCTAAAAAGGTACCTAATCCTTCACCACCTGCAGATAAGGCTGTACCTACTGCAAATTTAGAAGCAGGACTAAAGCCATAAGAATCTAATAATTCTTCTGATGCTCCTAGTGTAGCACCACCTACAGCACCTCCAGCTGTTCTAGCAGCTATAGGAGTAGCACCCCACATTTTACCAAATGTTTCAGCAGCTTTACCTATTGCACCTACAGGTCCAGGTACTTTTGAAAGAACTTTACCACCAATTTCAGTTACTTTAGGACCAACAGCACCAGTAATAGCACCTCCCATAAAGCCACCTTTAGCTTGTTCTACTGCTTTACCAGCTTGGAATGGACGTTCTTCTCCAGGAGTAAATAATGATGGACCTTTTTCTTTTAAATATTCAACACCTTCTGAAATAAGTTTAACAGGTTCATCTAATAATAAAGAGGTAGACTCTACACCAGGTTCTTTTTGTGTTTGTACTTGAGCAGGTTTATCTTTTTGTGTATCTTGAGGTTGATATCTTTGTATTATTTCTTTAAGATATTTTAGAGTTTCATCATCTAGACTAGATAAATCTTTTGATTGCATAAATTTATCAGCAACACCAGGACCAGCCTTATAAGCAATTGCTGATACTAATGGGTCTTTATATTTATCTAAATGTTGTTTGAGGTAAGAGACACCACCCTTAATATTTTCATCAGGGTTAGTAGGATCTACATTTAGCTCTTGAGCAGTCCCTTTGATAAGTTGCATAGGACCTTGAGCAGTGGAAGTTGGAGCCTTGGCTTTAGGATTAAAACCTGATTCAATGTGACCAATAGACAAAGCATAAGCTGGGTCAACACCTTGGCTGACAGCTTCATCACGAATCTTTTTAGCAGTAGTTAACTGCTCATCCGTCATCTGAGAGAAATCAACCATTATAGACCTCGTTTTTTAAGTTCTGCTTTTAGGGAATCCAATGAAATTACGGAAGTTGTTTTAGGAGCAGCTTCTGTTTTCTTTTCTTCAGATTTACGTTCTTGAGCTGCCTTAGCTATATCTTTATCAGATAAAGGTTTAGTAGTACCTTCTTTAAGTTTAGTCATATACTCGGTAAAAGACATATTAGATTGATCTTTACCAATAGCAAGTTTATTACCTGGACCAAGTTTAACTCGTAAGGCATCAACATCTTTTTGAGTAAATGGAATAGCTTTTCTAACTTCTTCCAAGTTAGCTTCAATAAGAGCACGTTTCTCAGGTTTAATGTTAGTAGCTAAAGTAGCTTTAGCAGAGGACTCAACAATACGTCTCATTTCAGCCATCTTATCTAAAGCAACTAAAGGTTTAGAACCTGCCTTAATTGCAATACCTTGGTCAATCTTATCAGCTAAACCAACTAGACCAGTAGCTGCACCACCTGTTTCAAGAGAAGCTAAGTTACGAGCTACACCAGCCATACGATCAGCCATAAGTTGAGAAGATTCTGTTGACATTTGTTGATTTAAAGAACCTAATGGTGCTGTAAATAAATTATTAAACATTTTATTACCATAAACAGGATCAGTAGTATAAAATGGTAAATTACTTAAATTAGTTAAAGCATCAGACGCTTGAGTCATAGATTGAATAACTCGGTTAGTACCTGCATCAGCCTTACCACCACCAGCACCTCTATTCTCAATCTCAGACATTTGATTTCTAATTTGCATTTGCTTATTAGCATCAAGTAAGCCCATACCAACAGATTGAGTATAGCGTTTAAGTTCAGGTGTAAATACTTTAGTGCTAATAGTATCCATCACTGGCTTACCAGTTTGATCTAATAATGGAGTACCATCTGGGTTTTGTCTAGGAACTTGAATTGAATTAGATAAACTACGTCCCATAGCTTGTAGTTGAGCATTAGCTACATCTAAGCTTTGTTGATCGTTAATATTTAAGAATACACCAGAGATTTGTTCATGGTATTTTTGAGCATTATCAATGTCAGTTTTCTTAGCTTCTCTGATTCTATTAAGTTCAGTATCAGCTTCAGTGACATACTTCATACCTTGCTTAGCAACATTAATATTAGGACTTGCTTGTAAAGTTCTACCTAATGTCTTTTGTTTATTAAGTTGACTTTCTTCTCTATCGTAATTCTTAATATTATCAATAGACTTCATGTAAGTAGCTGTAGGATTATCTTTAGGTGCTTCTTCTTGTTGAGGAGCAGCTTGTTCTGTTACAGAAGGAGGTTGACCCTCACCCATAAATGATGGCATAGGGCTACCATTAGGAGATATAGACATAGCACCTTTAGGCATAGGAGTTTGTTTACCATCAAGTCCTGTACCCATTTGATAACCTGTAGGGGCTGCTGGAGCAGCTGTAGTTGTATCACCCTCTGGCTTAAATATATCAGCTATAGTTTGCTGTATTTGTTTTTGGGCTGCAGCCTCATCTTTTCTTTGTTGAGACTCAAAGGCAAGTTGTTGACCTTTGTAAAAATCTTCCATCATGAATGGCATAATTATTCCTTAATTATAATTAAATACTATATCCACCAGTATAGCCACTTAAATCAGAACTACCACCTGAGTAGCCACCTGAATAACTAGGTAAAGCATTATATGGATTACTTGAATAGTTACTATATATATTTGATAATGAACCCACACCTTGAGCAATAGCATTCCAACCTGATTGAGATTGTTGAGCATTAAGAGCATTTTGTGAAGTTACATTTGATAAACCTTGTGTAGCACCTGATAAAGCAGAATAGTTAGCAAATAGGTTTTGATATGCAGTATTAGCAAAGTTTTGACCATAGTTTTGTAATTGAATAGCTTGAGCTCCACTACCACCTATACCAGTTTGTTGTTGTTGTCTTCTTAAAGCTTCTTCACCTTGATTAAAACCAAATTGATAAAAAGGAGCACTTGTAATAGAAGCAGGATTATTTACTAAATTAGTTAACTTATCTGCATAAGTTTGTCTATAGTTAGCAAATGGGTCATAAATAGCACCACCAGCTACATTACCTGCACCTGATGAACCTCCACCCCCACCCCCACCTAAAATGTTACTAACTCCAGAAGCAATACCAACTACAGCGGCTGCACCACCTAAGTTAAAAGTACAGAACTCTACAAAACCAAGTCCAAATAACCATTTTAATATATATTTCATAGCTTTATCCTATTATTTTAGTGTAAATTCTTTCAATTGGTTTATATCCAAGTCTCTCTAAGATAGCACCAATATCAAGCTTTAATTTAGTACCCATGTAGATACGTTGTACATTTTTCTCTTTTAAACTTTGTTCTAAGAACTTAAATAGACGGATACCAACAAATCCTTTTCTATGTTCTTTTGCAATAAAGAATATATCAGTAAAACAAGTAACACTTTGTTGATAGTGTAAGTGTGGGTATATAAAAGATATATGATATCCTATAATAGCACCATCTTGTCTTGCAGTTACAGCATGAACTAAACCTTGTTTAGCCATTTCCAAATACTTATCATAGTTTGGATTTAAAGGTATATTAGGATCAGCTACTTCTTCCCAATGAGCTTCAAATAATGTTTTAATTTCTTCTAGACAGTTTTCTAGAGGTTCTACTTGATAAGTTATCATTCGGATTGTTGACTAATATTTCCTGATACATCTAGTTCTATTTTAGCTATTCTTAAAGGTTGATTACCTGTGTAAAGAACTTCATATACCCTACGTCTATAAGAACCTAAATTATAAAGAATAGGTTTCTGTAAACTTAAATCTATGTTTCTATAAGCTGACCATGTATTGTAATCATCATCTGCATGTCTAACTTGACATACATCATTAATCTGGTCACCATGTATAGTAAGTGAACTATCAGTCTTTCTATCATGAGTACCTATATCATTTCTATGACTTACAATTCTCATAGTAATAGGTCCAAATGGATCTACATAGTTCTTTTCACTTAATGTAAACACTAAACCATTCACAGCATCTAATACATAGTAATTACCACTATTAAATGGAAATTGAGTTACATAAGAACATTCAAAGTAATTTTCAGTACCACCAATGTATTGTTTATTGGTAGTCCATAGATGCCATTCTTTTTCATTAAAGTCATATACAAGTGTTATGTTTTGATCTGTCAATACTAAACCATAGAAAGTATGTCCAGATATTTTATAAATCCAAGAGTAAACTCCTGACAAATCACTTGCATTTAAAAACTCTTCAATAGCTTTAGTAGATACTTTTGAAGGTCTTAATCCATCAAGGATAGATATTGTTCTACCACCTTCTTTAACTGTAGACATCCAGATTACAGTTTCTTCTAGTTGTTGAATAGAATTACCAGAAGCACATCCTATTTCTAAACTAGCTGAGGCATTTAAACTTAATACTGAACCTACAGGATTAGCATTATCATAATAAAACTGTGTAGTCCATTGTTTAAAGGCTACAAGATAATTAATATGTTTAGCAATACCTACACCTAAGTCAGGCTCATTGTATGCTGTAATATAATTTAACGCATTCCATGATGTTGGGTTTTCAATGTCAGATTGCCAAATAGTAGCTGTCTGATCCATTACAAATACATAACCATCTAAATAAACTAAACCAGGTACTGGGTTAGATGGGAATGAATTTAATACTGCAGTAGCTGATGCTGCTGTAATTACAGAACCTGTAATTGTTGTACTTGATACTGTTTGTGAAGTACTTACTGTATAAGTTCCTGTACCACCTTGTGTATAGAAATTATAGGTACCAGCAGCTTGTGCTGTTAAATTATTAGATAAAGTAATTGTAGTACCTGCTATACTATTAATAACAGTATTGCTAGGAACACCTGTACCTGATACAAGTTGGTTTACTGCTAAATTAGTTACAGTAGAAACTATAATAGTGTTAGCACCAGATGCACCACCAGCTACATAAGTAGCAGTAGCTGTAGCAGTTCCTGTAGCAGTTAACTGATTAGTAATAGTTGTACCACCAGTAACTCCAGTACCACTAATACCCATTCCTGAGTATATACCACCTGATGCTACTGCTGTAACTGTTAAAGTAGTTCCTGAAATACTACCTGTTACAGAAGCTGAAGTACCTGCAAAATTAACTGTTAATGTACCACTATAACCTGATCCTGGAGTAGTTAATGTAGCACTAGTAATAACACCACCATAGGATAAATATGTACCTGTAGCTCCACTACCTGTAGTTCCTGATACAGTAAATGTACCTGAAGGTGGATAACCAGCTCCACCATCTGTTACTACAACTGATTGTACTTGACTAGATATCTTTGCAATGGTACCTGTAGCATCCATTGTATATCCATTAACTTGGTCATGAAATACCATGTAAGGGTGTGGGCTAGTTGTAGCTAAAGTATTTACCCAACTAATGTTTTGTCCACTCATACCTGAGTTTACAAGAGTTGAAGTTCCCCCAGTAATTTTATATAAGTTAGTACTAGCTCCTGCATATAGATTACCATTGTAAGCCCAAAGACCATTACCATCAGCAGGTAAAGTAGGAGTAATAGGGTAAGCTTTTTTACCAGGTCTTTTTACTGCATAAGTTCTTTGACTAACTGTCTCTTTATAACAGTTAACCATTTTAGAATCTTTAGTAACATCATTAGTTCTAAAATTTAAGTTAGTAACTAATGGAACATTAAACTTAGGCATTATCTAAAGTTCCTATTAAATCCTTGTCTCACATCTGGTTGGAAGAATGTAGGAGCCATTTCAACATCCCAGTCTTCAAGTTCTTTTTTAAGCATTAAAGCTTTAGCATCATAGTATGCTTTTTCATTTAATGGTTTATCATAGTCAGAAGCTATTTCAGCCATTAAAGCCCATTTAAGAGCTAAGAACCACTCTGATGGAAAGTCAAAGTTATCATTAGGATTATTAACAATATAGATAGGTCTTTGTACTGTTAAATGAAGTTGATAGTTAGTAGCTGTAGTAGTATCAGGTGTTAAGAATACTTTTAATGTACCATAAGTAGAATAAGGCCAATATTGAACACTATTAGTAGTACCTTGTTCAAACTTACTACCTAACATATTATATTCTTGTTGTGATATAATAGTCATAGGTTGGTCTGTATAAGGACTAACACTTACATTTCTTAAAAAGCTTTGGATAATCTTTAAAGGTCTATCTGTATTTAAATCAATTGTAGGGGCACTACCAGTAGGTCCAATATTGTATGATGTTTGACCAGATACTAAAGGTAAGGTAAGTTCAGTGACTGTCCATAATTTAATACCTTCAGACTGCCATTTCTTCATAATAAGATTAATAGAGAAAGAAGCATTTTCTAAAGCTGTAGCAGAAGGTTGTGCACCTTCTTCAAGTACACCTAAGCCTCTTAATGCAGCTTCTATTACTTGATTACGAGTTACTACAAAATTTGATATACCAGTAACTGCCATGATTAGTCCTGTGATGTATTAGTGGGTCTTTTGTTCTTAGAAAAGAATCTATCGTATATACGGACAAAAGTCCAGAATATAGTGAGTAAAGCTGCCAGTGGTGGTAATAAAGTAGTAATAGTACCTAAAGCTGTTACAGCTGCTACTGTATCTACTACATGTTTTACGGGTTCTGTTAATTGTGAATGATCGACCATTTTATTTCTTCATAGTATTATTATAACACAAAATCCAATCTCTTGCAATACAATTTTGTGCCTGGATTAATGTAATTTGTCTTTTACATACTTGACGGTGTAATTCATTCTCAAGCTTATCTTTATCATGGGCATTATGTTCACCACAATAGCTTTGAGGCCATAAGTTAAGCTGATCATTATCACCACCTAGTTCTAAAGACACCAAGTGATCTATTTCATATCCTTCTTTACATACTGATCTATCATTAGATGACATACCATAAGCTGTAAAGATTTGTTTCTTTAAAGAATCTGGAACATTACGAACTGTACTGGTTTTAGTAGTACATAGTTCATCTACTGTTACACTTCTTGTTTTACCTGGGGTCTTGCCTATATTTGGGAGTTCTGCTGCTTGTACTGATAATGCTAATAAAAATACACTAAAGCTCTTTAGGATCATATCCATAAATCTTTGACACCTTTTCCGCTAGTTTAAAGAAGGTCTTATTATGTAGTTCATACTTCTTACCTTGAAGGTACATAACCATGTGAATCATTTCGTGTAAAATAGTTTTACAGATAGAATCAAAGTGACCATGCTTAGCTACTGATATTGTAATGCAATGTGGCTCTGGTTGATACATACCACATATTTCAGGATCATCAACAATAAGCCATTCAATACGACTAGCTTGAGGAAGTTCATACTTGTCAAAGGGTGGTAGTTTACAAAACAATGTGTACATTGCTTTGACATACTCTTCTTTGACTAATGCACTCATTTTTTAATACTCAAATACATTCTTTCGCCAATGACGAAACTCATGCAAGCACCTGACATATCTAAGAACACTGCTATTACAGATGCCCCTACAATGTTAGGATAAAATACGATAACACCAGTAAACAACAATATAGCACTAATAATAACATATCTAAATGATGCTCTTAGGTCTACAATCCATTGAGCTGGTTGTCCTGTAACAGTACCATCTAATGCTGACATAGCTTGTAGTTTTTGAGCTTCAGCCTCCATAAGTTGAACTCGTTCTTGTACATTCTGAGGTTGACCCCCAGCACCTCCAGTAATACGAGCAAATACACCTCGAACACCATCAGTAAATACGGGTACGAGTGCTGGTAATATAAGTGATAATATGCTTCCCATTATTTAACCTCTACTGGATAAAATCTATCAACTGGAAACTCACTGAAGTCTCCACCTTCCCATTGAATATGGATATTGTTACCATTAGCAGACCAACAAGCTTTCATCACTTGCTTATCTATTCTTTGGGCTACTGCTTTAAATCCTGCTTGTTCACACTTCTCTTTAGAAAGTACAATACGAACATTCTCGTTATATTGCATCACCATATACTCTACTGCATTAGCATATGAAGATATAACTAATAGCAATAGAGCAAATAGTGTTTTCATGTTAGTCTTCCGTAGCGTGAATAACTGCTTCTGTTTCACCAATAATAGCTGTTTCTAAACTAATGTCGTTTTTAACAATATTAGCTGGAAAAGGTTTTGTAATTGGATCTTGAATTACTTCAGTTTCTACTGTAGTGGTAGGTTCAACTGTTACATCTGTAACTGTTTCATCTTTTTTACCAAATAATGCGTCTAATATGGCCATGTTATATGTTCCTTGTTAATAATGTATCTAATGCTTGAAGAACTACAATAGTTTCTTCTGTTAATACTTTAATGCCTCTTAAAGCCACTTTAAAGGCCCATAGAGCCACTTTCTTTAATAGGTCAAGGGTTTGTATTAATTTAGCTTTCATTTAGTTAAACTCCTACTTTAGGTTGATTAGGATCAGGTGACCATGTAACATTAACTGCACTTGCTACTCCATCTACATCTGTAGCTGCATTGATAGCAGTTGTAGCTGCCAATGCTTCTGCACGAATAGAAGCACGCCATGCTTTCCATGTAGCATCCATAGGTGTTCCTGTTTCTGAAGCCATAACTGCCATCCAGTCACTAGGCAATAATAAGCTGTAAGCAGTAGCGTTTACTTGTGATACTGCATTAGCTTTAACTGTTGCCAAGTCTTTAGGTGTGTTAGTATAAGTTAATGTAGCTTTGTCTAATGTTGATGATACCCAGTAGTAAATGTCAGATTTTGGTGAGTTAGTAGCAATTACTTCCTCTAAACCGATTGCTGACTTTTCTTCAGGTGTGGAAAGATTGAGCCAATTGTTTGGGTATTGGACATCATTTATGGTAAAAGCTTGACCTTCTTGTATATATTGTCCGTCTGTTGTTGAATAAAACATAGTTTTTCCTTTGTTATCTTGCGTTAGAGTTTTTAAAGGGATTAGAAGCAAATGCCATTACTATATATGTTGCACTAGATACATTTAATCCACCTGCCGCACCTCTAATTTTAAATCCATTAGATAATATATCTAAAACAGATGCACTAGCAGTATATTCAGCTGCAGATGATTCTGCATTAAGAACTGTATTAGCTAAATTATATGTATTTCTAACTGAATCATAAATATACCATTCTTCAACTGCTGAAGAACATTTAATCATTACAAATTTAGGTTGGAAGTTTGTAAATACAAATGGACCATCAGCACTGCCATTACCAGTATAGCTTGTAAACTTACTAAACCCTGCTATTTCTGCCCAGCAATAGGCTACAAAAGTTGAACCGCTACCATTAATAGCACCATTACCAAGTGCAAACACGCTAGAACTAAAACTTGCTGTATTATAAATACTATTACTAGTAGATGGGATTTGTGCTGCAGTTGTATTAAGACGCATAGCATTATCGCCCATAGCTGTTTGCCATACATACCAATCACCAGTAGTGCTTCTAACTTTTGTAATAATCATTTTTGGTGCAACACCTAATCCATGACCAACTGTAGCTCCATTAGTGCCATTACCTGTATAAGTCACTACACTAAACCCAGCAGTTGTGTTTACAGATACAGTAGATGTAATAGAGCCATTAGTGTTAGATGATGATGAGCCTTGACCAGCTTGCCATTGCCAGCCAACATAAGTATCTCCTGTATTATTTGAGTTACCATTACCTAAAACTTGAAAGCCATTAGTATTTACTGCATTAACAATATTAGGTGATGTTGTTCCAGCGGCTCCTGTACTATTTGAAATTAAGTATTCAGTAATACCTCTATTTGTATCTTGTAAGAAGTTAGCCCATGAAGCACTGCTTCTTGATTTTACCCAAACAAAATCAGGTTTAAATCCTGCTGTATTAGTTACATTTAATGAAGCTCCAGTACCTGTCCATAAACTAGCATCCATATACTTATTACCTTGCACAATAGTGCTTGTAGGTAGGTTATATGTGTTTAGTGCTACATAGCCTGTAGGTGGTGTGTATTTAAATCCTTGCTGACCAAAATTACTAGTTATTGAATTTGTGTAACATGAAACTGCAAAATAAAATGTTGTTCCTGTAAAAGCACTTACTACAGGATTCGTTCCTGTAGATGGCGAACCACTTGCTAACCAAGTTCCATTTAATGCAAACCATATCTTTTTATTATCTATATCTATTGCAACACCTACAACATCACCAGTAGTGTAAGTAGATAATGTTGTAATTAATACATTGTTAGAATAAACTTGTCCATTATAGTTAATATAAGTAATACCATTAGATGCACCTATATTTTGACTAAAATTAGTAAATAATTCATTTATTGCACCTACATGATTAAAAGAGCCATTAGAAGTTATTTCAAAATAAAACTTACCTGTTGTCATGCCAATAGTTGATGCAGCAGAACCATAAGCTCCACCTGATTCAGTAAATGTTAAATTTGCATTAGAAAATGCTCCACCACTAACAGGGTTTAATGGATTTAAAGTAGCATAATTAGCCACAGTTGCACTTGTTAGTGTAGGAACATCTGTCATAGCATCATAGGTTGTGCCAGCAGTTACAGATATATTATTAGTATTCCAATAGTTTCCGTTACCTGAAAAGTCTTGACCTAGACCTGTGTTAGAACCTGATGTTAAAGCTATGTTGCTAAATTTAAGGTAGAATCCATTAGTGCCATAAGTGCCTGTGTATTTAGCTGGTTGCCATACGCCTGTGGTTGAGTTTGTAGAGCCAAATGATGATGGTGTTAATTGCTGACCATCTACAAAATTCCATTCAGTATCATATCCATCTCTATAACCATAACCTGTTCTACCAATAGAATGTTGTGAAGTATTATTAAATGTCATATTTGCATTTAATGATGGATAACGACTAGCACCAGATCCTACTGTCCAAGTAGATAAATCTTGTTGAACGCCATTAATATATACTTTTAATCTATTAGAATCAGTTGCTTGAGTTGTATCAAACGCTACTACAAAATGATACCAAGCTGAAGGATCACGATAAACTGCAGCAGAATTAATTTGCAATCCACCACTAGCTGCATTTACATCATAAATATAAAATTGATAATTTGCAGTTATTAAAATTTGTAGTGCATTATTATCAGCAGTATTTCCCCATATAAAACTGTTTTGTCCTAAAGCACCTATTTTAGCCCAAAATGAAATAGTAAATTTTTGTCTATTACCTGCACTTGCTGGAGTTCTTGACAAATAAGCAGATGCACTACTTCTAAAGCGAAGTGAGTTGTTGATGTTATAACCTGATGGACCATTAGCTACTAAATTAAGCATTAAGCTACTCCTAGACTGCGACCTTGTTCATAGAGATTTGTGCCATCTGAACGGAATACAAAGAAGTCTTTAGCATTAGCTGCTGTAGATAATGTAGGGGCAGCACCTGCTGTCCATTTAAATACAGAATTCCATGTTAATGTTCTAGAACCTGTTGCATCTTGAATAACATTAAGAGCATAGAAAGCACCTGATACTAAGTTGGTAGGAGCTGCCATTGTTCTGTTACCTGCAATAGTAACTGTAGCTACTTGGTTAACTGATACATCCCAACTAATTGTAGCACCATCTGTTAATGTAGTAGCAGCAAAATAGTTCTGACCTGAATAAGAATTAGGTTCATCTAGTTTAGGAAAGTCATTAAGTGATGCTCTTACTAAACGAAGTTCTACTTTATCACCTGCAGAGAATGCAGAAGCTGTAGTACCATCTTGAGCTCTTACAATTGTAAATGTATCTGTAGATCTTGCAGTAACTTTAACAATCTCAATAGTAGTACCTGCAGCATTAGATAAGGTACAATAGAAGTATTGTGAACCTGTTAAGGTAGGAAATAAGGCACCTTGACCTGATGCTACTGTTAATGATGTAGCTCCAACTAGAATACTAGATGCTAGAGTGGTTGCTGCGTTGTTAGCGAATTGCATATTTGCCATAATGATTATCCTATTGTAGTAGAATTGATAGGAGACCCATCAATTGTTTTAGTGTTTACATAAACGAGTTTTGATATACTAACTGAGCTAGTGCTTGTTGCACTTAATGTTTTACCTGGTATAACTTTAGTTAATAATTTTACAGTATTTAATATTGATATAAGTACTGCTGGTGGTGTAAAATGTATAGGTATAAAATAATCAGCAGGTTCAGGTCTTGTCCAAGGAGTTATTTGTGTATCAGGAACTCCTCTTACAAAGTCTTGTGGCTGACGAATTTCCCAGTCATCTTTACAACACATAAGGCCATCCCAGCGTTGTTGTAACTGAGATGCTTTATATTTACGACCACAGACATCACAGTCTGCTATCCAGTCGCCCTTATCATATCTTGGGGTATAACTAATTTTATGTCCCCTTAGACGTTAATTGGAGCTAATACAGGTAAATCACCTACTACAGTATAAATGTTACTAAGTGATGTAGTTGCAGTCATTTGAATACTATAAGTAACTCCATCTAAACCACCTGATATTCTTTGAGATACTTTAAATCCGCTAATAGAAGGACTACCTACTAAGATAGCACTTGGGCTTGGATCAGTTCCTTCTTTAACTACTGCTGTACATGTAGCTGAATTAATTGTTTCACTTGCACCCATTACAGGGGTATAATCAAATGTAAACTGTTCGCTATCGTTGGTTATTTTGTATGAGAATGAATTACTCATATATTTAAATCCTTGTCAATAAATAGGGTTCTAAACTTAACTAGAGAGGCAGATCTAACCTTCTTTAAGGTTCCTACCATAGTAATAAATCGGGTTGCTGCTAGAGTTCTTAACTTAGGTACAGCATAGATTACCTTATTAGCTGCATAATTGACAAAAGATATAACACTTGTAACTAAACTAGGTGTTATACTTGATATAATATTAAAAAGTTTATTAATACCTTTAACTAATATTATAACAGAATTTACTGAAATTGTCAATAGTTTTATCCAATATTTAGTTAATATAACTGTAGAACTAGATACTACGGATAATGTTCTAAAATAGAACCTAGATGATAATAAACTAACAGTTTCTGTAACAGCATAAGTTATTAACTTATTTACTCGTTTAATTAAAGTAACTAAACTTGTAGAAGTTGCTAATAAAATTCTTGCTGCTATTTTACTTAAATTAACTGATACAGTAGATAAGATAACTAATAGTTTAGTAATTGCTTTAAAGATAGTAACTGTTGAGGTTACAGAAGCACTTACAAGTTTACCTATAAGTTTAGTTATAGTAACTACTGAGGTTGATACTGCTGATACAACTTTACCAACTCGTTTTGTTATATTAACTGATGAAGTTGAATAAGCTAAAAGGGTTACTAGTCTATTAACAGCTGTAATAATAGTAGCAGCTGTAACTTCTACTTCTAATACAATCTTACCTGTATATTTAAGTAAGTTAACTGTAGAGGTAGATACTACAGATAAAAGCTTACCTATTCTTTTTACTAATGTTACTGCATTAGTGGATACAGCAGTTATTAATTTACCTACTTGTTTAATTAAACTTACTGAGCTAGTACTTAAAACACTTAAGTAATGCACAACTTGTTTTAGTATAGTTACAGTGCTTGTTGATAAAACACTTAAGGCTTTAACAATTGCTTTTAATACTGTAACTGTAGATGTACTAGTAGATGTAATAAGTTTACCTACTAATTTAACTATTGTTACAGTTGAAGTAGATAATATTGTTAAAGTCTTACCTAATAATTTAAGTATTGTAACATTTGATGTACTTAAAGCTGATACTAATTTACCTATTTGTTTTAGTATAGATACAATACTTGTACTAATAATAGATAGTATTTTTCTTACTTGTTTAGTTATAGTATTAGTTGTAACTGAACTAACACTACTCATCAACTTACTTATAGCTTTAACTATTAAAGCTGTTGATGTAGATAGTACAGATAAAGTTCTAAGATAAGCTCTACCTGCTGATAATGTTACTGTACTTGCTAAACTAGTTAATAATGATACGGCTTTAGTAAGATTTGTAGTTATGCTTGCATTAGCATAATTACTGGCAGTGGGTGTACTATTAATAGCTCCTGCGTTTAGGAAGAAACTATTAATAGCTCCACTAAGGTATGTGTATACCTGATTTACATAGATGACCGCAGTAAGTACAATGCTTTTTTGTACAATACCTGAGTTAATAGCATCTGTGTTAATTGCTCTCTCATTAAGAGCCATAGCTTATTAACTGAATTGTGTCTTGAATGTAAACTGAATGCTGTCACCAGAAGATAAGTTAATTGTTGTAAAGTCACCTTTAACAAATAAGTTACCTGATGTTGACGCATCAAACAAACCAGCGTTAGTGATAGCTAATGTACCACCAGCTGTTAAAGTACCAATAACTTGATATGTGTCATTAGTAGTAGATGTTGTTTGTTGTGTTGATGTACCTGCAGTTCTAGTACCAGTTTCAGTAAATAAAGTTGTGTCAGTAGCAGCAGTAGTACCTGCACCTGTGCCCCATGCAACATAAGAAGGTTCAGTAGCACCAGTAGCACCGTTTTTAATACGGTTAGTTACTACAGCTTTACCTGTATTGACTAAGAGTGTAGCCATGTTTTAATTC
>Ga0208257_1000212_pt1 | contig 19590 bp, 16 predicted proteins | sample CryBogCBH10Sep07_FD_184610 | JGI IMG/M metagenome (GOLD analysis project Ga0208257, IMG submission 184610) | Freshwater microbial communities from Crystal Bog, Wisconsin, USA - CBH10Sep07 (SPAdes) | ecosystem: Environmental > Aquatic > Freshwater > Lake | place: Crystal Bog, Wisconsin, USA... | reverse complement strand
GATGATGATCTTTTAACACTTAGAATTAACCCCATGATTGTATCAAGGTTGCTAAATTCTATTGTTTGTTGACCTAATCTTGCAACAAGTTGTAAATTTTTTAGTTGTCCTGTACCACTATTGCCTAACAAAATTTCCATTAATGTAGTAAGGTTGTCACCTTTATTAAAATTGTAAACATCGTCAGGAAAGTTACTTACCTTTTGTGGGAAAGTAGAATGCAATGTAGTAGGGAAAACATTACCTGCCATTAGAAGTTACTATTCCCAGTGATTGTGTAATTAATGTTTTTAAGAATAGGCAATTGGTTACTAGCAAGTAAAAAATCGCTTGTATATGTTCCTGTAATTGTTCCATCGATAGCAGTTGTATTAATGCTTGTAATTCTTACATTGACAACACCAGCAGTACCTAATATTTGGCCTGCTATCAAAGCAAAAGAAATTGGGCTTAGATAAAATAAATTACTAAAATAAGTAGATAATTGATTAAAAATATTTGTTTGAATAGTAGATTGACTATATCCTGGAGAAAATATAATTCTTAAATTCACTACTAAATTAACAAAATTAGCTTGGTGAACTAATGTATCAGTTCCTAATGGTCTGCTTTGTTGAACTAAAGATTCAACAGTCGTTACATCGTCATTATATGCATGGGTATATTTTGCCCATGAGGTAACAGAAGGCCATGCTTGTGGCCATCCGCTTGGAACAACACCACTATTATCAAAAGCTAAACCAGTTGATTGTAGAACGCTATTCTGTTTATTTGTAGTATCGTAAATTGGATATACCAGTGCTTTACCACTCATAGTAATGTTTGTAGCACCACCAGATGCAGCTGTATTTGGTAAATTAAGAATAATACCGCTAGAAGATACTTGAGAAATAAAATAGTTACCACTCGCAGTGATCACACCACTTGCCAAAGCTAAGCCTGGGTATAGGAAAGAATTTGCATTTGATACTGAAACAAACGTGGTTCCACCAGAGGCTACAGTTCCTGTAAATGTAGTCATTGGATAAGGGTTTAGAGCAATTGGGTATGTTGTACCATTGTTTGTTCCAACATTGTAAAGATAAATAGAATCTGCAATCCCGCTTGTTGAGGCACTCAATTGAGATGGGAAGTTAATAGCAGGTTGCTGATTTAATGGAACATAAATTGCATTGTTTACTACAGCGTTGCTAGCAGCCATTACACCACTTGCCAAGGCATAGTATGCAGAGTTACGATAATTTATAGCATTACCAGAGCTCAGTGTAGTTCCTGCTATAAAAACAAGTTGTTCTGTTGTTGATGCGGTAGTTGTTCCATTTATAAATACATCAACAAAATTACCGCTTGTAAGAGCAACTGATCTACTTGAAGCAGGGCAGTATTCACTAACAACTTGAATAGCATTACCAACAAACAATGCAGTATTATTAGTATTATTACCAATAGTTATTTGAAGCTGTGCAACTGGATTGTTAGGGTAGTAATAATCAACTAGATTAGTATATGTTGATTGGTTAGATGTATTGATATTGTTACCAACTAATTCATTCCCTTGTGGATAAACATATCCACTAAAAGTGTTATTATAAGATAATGTTCCACTTACACCGACATCAGGGTTTGCACTTTTTACAAAACTGTAATATGAGGTTCCACTAATGGTGGTAACACCACTAGTCGTGACACTGGATCCGGGAAGCGCGTACCCACTACCTAGAACTAGGTTGTAAGGGCTTGCGGCGCTAAAGGTCAATTGCACACCAGATGCAACTGTATTGCCTGATCCTATTACAGAAAAAGTTTGATTATAAGAAATTGGTGTAACACCACTAATCAATGCAGTTATTCCAGAAGCAAGAGTTGCGGCAGTGGTTGTAGAAAGGTAACTACCGCTTGCAACAATTTGAGTACCACTAAATGTTGTTCCACTAATTGCACTAGTCATACCACTATAGGCAACTAAAAGAAATGTTGGGTTGCCTGAACCACTTACATAAGCATTAATTTGGAGTTGTTCATTGTAGAAAGCTTGTTGCCCAATGGTGTTAACTAAATTAACATTTGGGTCTTGCATAGCAGTCATTACATAATTGCCTTGCGTACCAGTTGTATTATTAAACGCTGTATTTTGCCATCTTGAACGAAGAGCAGAATCACTTTCTGGGTCTAGACCATTGGTAATAGCACTGTTGTTTAGAACAGACGTAATACCAACTAGGTTAGTTACTTTTCTAGTGATGGCTCCGATAGGTACATTGCTGTAAGCTCCAGGCAGAGTTGCAACAACAGGCACATCAACGGATGTATCTCCTAACCCAAGAATTGCTGGAGATGTTGTAGAATAATAAATAGCTGATGTATAATTTGGACCAATAGGAACTGCTACTTGTGTACCGACAGGTATGTCGTAAATATTAGTTGCTGGAGTGTTTATTGAAAAAGTTACAACGCCTGAAGCTCTTTTACCAGATAATCTATAAACACCAAAAAGATTACAGAATGCATCTAACTCAACGCCAGATTTGGTATTTACATCATAACTGTATGTTTGAAGCACTGAGTTGTTGTTTGCCAATGCAATTTCACTAGCAACAGATTCAAGTATCTTATATGTTGCACTACCTACACTAACATCCCAAGTAGGATCATATACAGATAGGGCGGCTTGTAGCCTAGCAAGAACTCCTGATGTATCAGCCATTGTATACGTTTACTCCATTATTGTTTATTGCAAGGTTTAAATTGATTACATTCCCACTTAAGGTATTTATTGTTACTGCAGCTATAATTGAAGAATTTTGTATCGTTACATCTACTGATACAATATTTTGTATTATTTCACTCTTATTCCAATTGGAAAGTTGAGCAACGTTTTGTGCTTGTTGCAATTCAATTGTTTGTTGACCCTGGTAAAGTTGTATGATTCTTGTTATTTCATTGGTTATAGTGGTTACAGTTCCACTATTTTGCGTTCCACCAACCATACTCGTTAGCAGACTGCCAAAGCCGGGTGACGTAAAACCAGTTCCAAGAGGTTCTTGTAGCCATCTAGCTAAATCTTGGAACAATTTGTTTGAACCCGTGACGAACTGGATTTTGCCACTATTTAGTTGGATATCTCCGTTACTGACTGCAATCGTCTTCATAGTATCTTAGGCAAAAAAAGGGGTTAAATACATCAGTATTTGATGATCTTGGTAACTACGGCATATGGCTGCATATTATTGTGGCCAGAAGCTGTTGTAGCGGTGTTTCCGCTGGTTGTAAGCCCCGTTTGGGCAGGTACTGTAAAAGCAAGCCCAGGAATAGATACGCTACCCGTAACTGCCTGAGAAGCAATAGAGAGTGAATTAACCGTTAGAGATGGGATGCCAATACTAACTCCAACAAGACTGTGAGTGTGTCCATTATCTGTTACTGTGCTGCTAATTGTACCTGTAACATTGCTTGCAGCATTGGATACTGTAATTCCGGTGGTAACGTTACTAGTATATTGAACTGCTACAGCTGTTTCAGAATAACGACCTACATACTTGTAGCCACCACCAGCAGTAACACCATTGTTTAATGCTGTAGCTGTTGCGTTCCCACCAATCAATGTACCGTTTGATGGTTCATGCTTGTGACCAGGGTCAGAAACTGTAGCAGTTTGTCCAGCAGCAGTAAGTGTTCCTGCGGTGCTAGCAACACTAATTCCAGTAGTGTTAGAAGCGGTACTTCCAGTGGCAATGGTTCCTGTTCCCGAACCAGTAGTTCCCGAACCGGTATTTCCACCGGCTGTATTCAAACTGACAGTATTGCTAGTTCCTGTACTAGTTGTAAGGCCTGTTTGTGCAGGCACTGAGAATCCATGGGAGTGAGCTACTAGAGGAGTTTCTCCAGATACTAATACGTGAGTTTCTTCACCGCTATAAGTGGCTAAAGTTCTAAAGGTAAGCCCTGTACCACTGCCTGCACCAATCGTTGTACGACCTCTAAGATCAGGTACGTTAAAACTAGATCCAGTTCCACCCCAGGTATAACTAATGGCATTGAATAGACCACTATATGTAGTTGTAGAATAACTAGATCCATCACATAGTAAGTATCCCGATGGCGCAACAGGGCCAGCAAAATCAAGAAGCGTTCCTGCAGGTACTCCTGGTGAAGAAGGTCCAGAGTTAGTAGGGAGTGGTGCAGTGCTATTTACTTGACGAATAGTTGAATCATAAATACCACCATATAAATAAAGTCTATATTGTGTAGTTCTTTTTTCTACCCACCACACTTGATTTGCTTGTAATTGTGTGAGTACTACGCCCGGTGGCATAGCTTGTAAGTCAACTTGAACTTGGAAACCTTTAGTATCTAAAGCAAAGCAATAATATTGTTGAGCAGCGTTAACAGATTCTGCACTTTGTGGATAAAGTTGTGGACCAGTAATAAGTGTTACTTTTAAAACACCACTGTTCTTATCGAGTATTTGACCGTTTTGAACCATTATGTTATATTCAATCCGTAGTGCATTATATTATTATTCTTCTTAGGAGCTGTTACATCAAATTGCGTGGTAAAACCACCACTTCTACTACCTTGATGAGTAACACTCATAACATAGAATTCGTATTTATCTGTTGTACCTTTTTGATTAGGTATGTTAACAACAATTCTCATACCTGGATATAATTCAGGTAAGAAAGTTGTTTGTACTGTACTAGCAAACTGGTTAACCCAATCAAGCATAAATGTTTGCAATGCTAAGAAGTATTCCATCATTTGACTGTGGATCATACTTTGTTGAATTACTTGTGGTCTAAGACCATATATGTTTAAAAATTGATCGACTGTACCAAGATTATTGAGGAATTGCGTTGTTGATTCTGTTTGCATAGGTCCACTGTCAATAGCATTGCTACCAGCGATAGGAAGATTATTAAACAATAATTTCATTGTTGTAGTATCTTGAACGCTTACAAGACCATTAGTTGTAAAAAAGTCAGCTTCACTAACTTGTTGACCAATACCTGTTGTGTCACCAACTACTCCTACGTGCGTAGTTAATTGATCATCATTATGATAAACATTAAAATTAATAATTTCCACTGGACTAATTTCTAGAACTGGATCAGTTCCATAAACTCCGTAATAATCAGGGAACCATGCTACAAAATCACCATTGGGAGCACTTTGGTACATACGCATTCCAGCACTCATAATTTGTGTTAAATCACTCATTACTGGGTTATCTAATAAGAAAGCTCTAGGCGTTCCTACAAGTACGCTTGCTCTTGGGTCAAATGCTGGAACTTGAAATAGATTGCTATACGCATCGGTTAATGCATTAATAGCTCTAGTTGTTGCAATTTTTGGATCTAATGATTGCGTAGTGGTAGTAATATCGGAAGGGTTGGATTGGGGGTCAATACCAGCTTGTTGTGAAAGAGAAATTGGTCTACGTGCACCTAGATAGGTACCATAACCACGATCTTTGCCACCTGCTATCTTATTCCAATAAATGGGTCCTTCATTAACTGTGCGACCAGAACTAGGGGCTCCAATAGCATAGCCTACTCCTGGTTCTCCAGGAGCAGATGATCTTTTAGTATCACCTTTTGTTCCTGAACTAATGTATCCAGGATCTGGGTCACCAAAAGCTACAGTCATCATAGTAACGTGTTGTGGTGATGGTGCACCATCACCTCCTTCTGCTGCAGAAAAATCCCAAAACAATAAATCGCCAGGTTGTGGTTGTTTTGTATTGCCTATCCATTGACCATATTTATCAGCTTGGCTACCGTCTAATGGTCCACATTGAGTATATGTATCATAACCAATTTTTATATTTTGTTTACTATACGCCCAATACATCAAACCAGAGCAGTCAAATCCTTTACCTTGAGATCTTCCTCCTCTAACATAAGGCACGCCAATTTGCGATCTTGCTTGTTGTATAACATTGTATATAGTTCCAGAAATGTATCCAAGATCAGTACCGTTTGTAGAAGTATTATTTTGGTTAGTTGTTGAATTAGCAAAAGCTGGTTGTATTCCAACTTTTACTTTGGTTTGATCTGCCCATGTAATTTGTATTGGTTTTGAAACAAACCCAGGATCATTCGTGTCTGACCAATTCTTTGGGTCTCCTATTTTACCATTGAGATAAGCTACAACACTTGGGTGGATTTGTGCATAATCAACAGAAGGATCATATACTGCTTGACCTTTTAATTGAGCAGGCATAGCTTTTTGTGGAACGCTTGTTGCTCTTAATATAACAGTTCTATCTAAAGTAGTAATTTCTACCAAACGACCGTCATCTTTATTTTTAATGCGATTATTTGCAATCCAAGATTTAGCATTGCTTTTATCTTTTGCAGACATGTTTGGTGTTTTTAAATATGAGAATGGCAATGAACAATAATATATTCCTTCAGTGTCTTCTATTGTACTATTTATTAAACCAATATCGACCGGGTTATTTGCGTTACTTCCTGGTTTATTTGGTCCGTTAGCACCTGGAAGTTGTTGAGTCATAAAAGCTTTAGCTTGGGTTACAGTAAAATCAACTCCATTGTTTGGTGCATCTGAATTACCAGTTGTATTTCCAGTGATTACATTTTTACCACTAGCTATACCTTGTGCTCCAATAGCGTTTGCAACGTCTGCATAAACATTTGCATCAAGATTATTAGAATTAATCATATTAGCATATGCAGATTGAGTTAAATTAATAAATTCTTGAGGAATAGATTGAATATGTATTGCGTCTGGATTCCATCCGCACACTTGAGTCAATAGGTTAACTGTAGCTTGTGCAGCACCACCATCTTGTACCAATCCTGATGATGCCGATGCTGTTGTATCCATGGCGTTGAGGAGAAGAGTTTGAAAAGTTACAAGAGTATTATCCCAGTATGTTACTTGTAATATTCTCAATGTGCATTGAGCTGTAATAGTAATAGGCTCTGGGAATAGAGTTACCAAAGGAGCATACGTTATGTATCCTGTAAAAACTTGCACATAAGAAGTTCTTTTTAAAAATACAGTTATTCTATCCATTGTTCTAATAGAATTAAAACTATCAAAATTATATTTAAAATTTGGGTTAGCTAATGTACAAGAGAATGTACTAACAGCATTAACTTGACGTTGCAAACTAAAATCAATAAGATCAGAAGAGACCTCTTGAACACCATTAATGCTCTTTATAATAACGCTAATGTCAGGAGTATAGACAAAATTATCTGATGAAGTTGTAATAGCCATTATGATATAGATGTATTTATTTTATTAGCGGCATCAGCTAATGAATTTATGTTAAGCCAATTTTGATCTGCTGTTGAATACCAATTATTACCTAATGTTAATTGATCACTAGTTGCTGGTGCATACGATGTTTGATTTAACAATGTTGTCATTGGTGTAACAGAAGAATTTTGAGTTATTATGTTCATTTCATATTGTGTAACAAACATATTTTGAAACCTTACATATTGTTTTTCTACAGATTTTATCCAACCATCAAATTTTAAAGGGTTTAATGGTTTAGTGCTAATAAGTTTATTAAATAATGGCGATGAAATATTTGAATTATTATAATATGATACATGCATTGGCATTTTAGTAGAACCATTTACCATAGATTGTTGATGAATTCGTATGGTATCTTGAAATTTATTAAGTTTACCAAAACCATCTCTTGGGTCAATATTCTCAAAACCAGCTTGTTTTAAAGTTTTGCTAGAACCAAGTAAAGGCCAAGCTATGGTAAATTTAAGAAGCATTTGCCCACGTCGTAAAGGTTGCCAACTCATTTTGTCACGTATTTGTTGAGTTACAAATTCATTTTGGGCGCCAGTAGATATAGTCTGCAACCAGACTTCAAATACTTGGCTTTGATTGCCATCAAAAAGTGTTATTGTTGCGTTCCCAGCCATTGCTGCCAACCTTGATTGTTAAATGGTGATACCTCATGTATCATTCCCATACTGTCACTCCATGCAAATCCATTAAAACTAACTAATTTTTCATCTGGGTATAGTATGGGCGAAGACACCCTACAATTAGAATAGTAATTACTTTGGTTATTAGAATCCATATTATGCCTTTGGAGTATTTGTTCTTACAATTAAATCTGTTTTAGCAAGAAGAATATCTTTATATCGGAATGTAAGATTAGAAGTGCTTAAACCAGTGTATATACCACTAAACCCTATGTTTCCCTCATTATTATTTACTACATGTTGCAACGCTGCTGCTCGTGATGCATCCAGCGCATTCTCGCTAATTACTTCATCTACTTCTGCAGTAATAGAATATGGATAAGTTATTGTAGTGTAGTCCCAACCAATTTGAAAAGAACTTAACCATACGCGAAATTGTAGATTGCGGCTAGGCACACTAAATACAATGTTTTTTTTATTTTGATTCTGATTGTCTTGCATTGTTTTAAAGTCTTCAAACATTTTTATTAATGCTTTTCTGCTACCAGCTTCGCCTTGGATCTGCAAAGTAGTTATTGCAACAGATAAAATTTGAGTAACTCGACCACCTAATGTACTATAATTTTGAGTATTTAAGTTATAATTCCAATTTAAAGAATTAATATTGAATGGGAACTTATAGGTTATATTTGTAGAAGTATCTAAAAACGTAGCTACTGATGTTGCTCCTTGATTATTAAATGGATCGAATGAGGCTGCCATTGTTTATTAATTCGCTAAAGTTCTTGTTGGTTGTGCATTGGGAGGTACATTGCCATTATTAAACCCTGCAGTGCCATTTTTAACAGCTGCATTGAAAACGTTTTTCATACTTGGGTGCATGTCAAGAGATACAGTTACATTTTGAGTAGTGGCTGCACCGGCTGGTGATCCAGTAATTGCTCTACCAGCTGCACCAACGCCTTTATCTAATAGACCAGCTGCTTGATGAGCTGCTTTGTTTACAGTTCCAAGTATTACTTGTCCTGGATTGGCAAGTTTATTAGTTCCATTGTTAACAGTTCTTTGCCAATTGTGAACTGTATCCCATGATTGACCTGAAACAAGTCCTGCAACATCTGTTGCTGCATCTACAACACCATTCGCAACATGGCCCATAACTCCAAAAGGTGCATTGAATACGTCAGTCCCGACTCGATATGCAGCATTTCCTACAGATTTAGCAGCATGTTCTACTGCACCAAAAATACCAGCAAAAATACTACCTGGTTTCTTTGCTTTAGTATCAAGCCGCGTTTGTTTTTGTATAATGCTCCATGCCCAAGTTTCTGTAGCTTGCCACGTTGCTCCAATTTTTTGGTGAGCCGCATCAGGCAAACCTTGAAGAATCAATTGGAGAACACCAATTTGATTGCCATTGTTTTTCTTAAAATCTTCTTCATCTTTGTACTTAGTTTTAACATTGATTTGAGCCCAACCAAGAATTTGTTCTTCAGAAGCATTCATTGCTTTCTGGTAAGCAGCGTTAGATGTATTTTGTAATTTAGCACCAAGACCAGTGTATGAAGTGCCAAGTTGTTTTGCCATTAAAGCATTCATTAAAGGTGTTCCAGCACCTTCTGTACCGGTCAGACCTAAAGATTGAGCAACCTGATTACCTGCACCAAATTGTGAAGCAGTAACACCAGCTTGAGCAGCTGCATTGCTTCTTAGACCTTGTTGAGCACCAGTTTGCATACCTTGTGTATATGCTAGATCTGTATATGCAGTGCTTGTATTTGGTGTACTACTAGCTACTTTTCTTTCGGCATAGATTCCTGCTACGTTATTGTTTTGATTAACACCAACCGCTAAACCAGCTCCTATTAATCCTTGTGTTTGTCCTGCATTAAAACCTAAATCACCTTGCATTTTTACTGCATTTTTAGAATATTCTGTTAATGCTGCACCTTTGAGACCCAATCCTATACCCATATTTTGTGCATTCATATAATCTTGAGTGCTATATTTAGAATTTAAATTAAAACCAGAATTAATATAGGCTTGCAATCCAAGCCCTGCGGTGCGCGCATAACTAACAGTACCATACAGTTGACCTTGCTGTTGAGCATACCCAGTTCCTTGGCGTACTTGATTCATTACGTCTTGAGCAGCACCGTATACTGCACCAATTTTTCCTATGCGCCCAGCAGTTTGTATAGTAGTGGCCATTGCTGGTGATTGCAATATTTTTGATAACGCATTAGCAATTTTCATTGCTGCTTGTTCAGCAGCACCAAAACCTGCATCGGGGTTTCTACCCATAACTTGTTCCATTTTACCAGTTATAGGATTTTGATTGTACATAGGTGTACCATCTGGATTCGTTAATGGGATTGTTCTTTCTTGTCGTTCAGATTTAAGTGCATCTGGCGTTATACCACTAGAACCAAGATAGGTTTGAAAACGCTTATTGAGTTGTCTTCCTAAAGCACTACTGCCAAGTAATTGTTCAACTTCTTTAGTAGAATATTGATATGCTAATTGAGCAGCAGAATCTTCTTGCCCTATTGGAATGTTTTTAGATATATTTGGATATTTATTAATTTGTGCTCTAATTTGATCTTGATATGATTGACGTGCTGAAGTATTATTAGTTGGCAAGTAAGCTGCAGCAGAAGCTGCTCCACTTAAACTAACTTCATCTGAGCCAAGGTCTACGTTCCTGCCACGGCTAGTTCCACGTTGTCTTGCTTGTGGGGTTCCCATATTGTTATAAGGATTACCGCCTGGGTATGTGCCTTGTTCAATTTGTTGCATACCGGATGGGCTGAGTGGGTTTGTCAATGTATAATTAGATGAATCAGTAGATGCTTGGAACATTTGACTTGCCAATGGACCTTGGTTTCCAATGCTATTCAAATATTGCCCTACACCACCATATTGACCACCACCAAAACCACCGCCAGCCATACTAAGCATTTGCATTGCTTGAGCAGTGTTTCCACCAAGTCCTCTGACTTGGCTAAGAATTTCATTAATTTGTGTTAGATTATTAGTGAGCGATGTTTGGTTAGCAGAAATAGTTGTACCGACAATATCCAGTACGCTTTTCATTCTTTCAACAAGTTCTACGTTTTCTGTCCAGTACTCTCGCATTTCTTCAGCACGTTCAGAAATGCCTGCAACGCCTTTTACGATTGCTTCAATATCACCACGGATTTGATTAGTAATAGCAGAGATCCGAGTAAACCCTTGTTCGGCAGGGCCAGTATTGTCTTGAAACCCTAACGGTATGTTAAAATCGTCTGCCATTACTCGTCTCCGATTTGATCTATGTCTATGTTATTAAACAAACTCATCGAATTAATTTGTTCAACAAATGCTTTATCTGCTTCTGCTTCTTCTTCACTTATATTTTCGTTAAATTGCTTACGTGATTTAGCAAGAATAGCATCGATATCACGTATTTCTTCAATGCTTTCAGGTGCTGACCATTGCACACCTTCTGCTTCTTCTCTATCCTTCTGTTTCATATATTCTTGATACATAGAAGGATTGCCAATTAGCATGTCACGTTCAAAACGATCTTTTTCTAATTCATCTTCATATTTACGCTTACGGTTAATAACTATTGCAAGCATTCTTTCTTGAACAATATTAAGATCATTTTTACTTAAAACACCGGTTAAATGTGCGATCTCACTTTTTTCAATGATATAAGGATCTAATTCCCATCTTTTGGGGTATCAAATTCCTCTTCATCAACTTCAAAGATATTATCTGGTATAATTGGATCAATTATACCTAACTCTTGTAATACTAAAACTACACGGTTTTCTAGCGCATCAATTTCTTCGTATAACAATTCAACAACTGAGTCATACCAATTATTAATTACATACTCATACTTTTGCCTAACAACATTAATGTTTCTATTGCTAGGAATCAATTCTTGTCCATCTACGCTAACTAACCCAGCTGCAACAACAGCTGCTTTAAAAGCACGACCATAACCAATTGTATCTTGGAATGGTTTAGTAAGTAAGCTAATTTCTAGCTTTTCGTTGATGTTTAATGTCCTAACCACAAACTTGTGGAAAGGAATCTTCGTTACTTCATGCTGAAGATAACCTACAAAAAGTAGGCCCTCAAACTCATCTTTCCATTCATCCGGAAAAGTATCAACGTTCTTACTTTCGGTCTGAGAGAGGTCTTCAGTCTCCCGTCCGATGTCATTCTTAATTGTCATAATTCCTTTGGATCTAGGGCCCTCTTCCTGGGCCTACCAGTAATTTACTAGTTCTTGTTCAATACGCGTACGTAAGGCTTCTTGCTTCTACGGCTACGAAGTTCAACTTGTGCGAAGAACTGACCAGCTGTAACAGTAGGTGTAGTAAGTACTGTACCTACAGTGTTGTTAGCAAGTGCAGTACCAGTTACAACGCCTGTTGAACTAACAGCAGCAGTAGTTGAAGCAGGAACAGCAAGGTAACCATTGTTACTTGTGCCGCTAACAGCTACAGTTGCACCAATGGCTGTTCCAGAGGCAACAGCAGCCTTAGGTACAAGACCTTCGATCTGAGTGAAACCAAAGTAACCAGCAGGGATGTTAACCACTGCAATACCTGAGAAAGCACCTTGCTTTGTACCAACGGTAGTAACTGCTCCGTTTACACCACTAAGAGTTGTGTTAGCACTGACAACGTATGCGGTACCTTGACCATCTTGCTTGACTTGGTATGTGATGCCAGAAGCAGTTGATACGTAACCATTGTTTTCGTCCTGCCATACAGTTGCCCAACCACCTGAAATGGTGGCAGCAGTTCCGTTGTAGACTAGTGCGTAGCGAGCACCGTCAGGTCCGACAAGTGTGTAAGGGCTGTTAGAACCTGACAGAGTGTCCTGTGGTGTTCCGATACCAGCACCAGCACCAGCAGTTCCACCAGCAACAGCACCTTGAGCAGCAAATCCAGCAATGCTGAATGTTGTCAATGACTGGCTTGTGGTAGTAAGCAGTGTAAGTGGGTTAATTTGAGCATTGAGCCCTGCAGATACTTGTGCAGGTACGATGCTACCACTAGTTGAGATTGTGTCAGTGTTGACATTGACAACCTGGATAACATTCTGACGAGCACTTAGGCTAATCTTTGAGAATGTGTCAGCGTCAACCACGTATTGGATACCTGGCAACATCTTTCTGTGGTCTGGGAGAATGGCTTGGCCGACTCCAGCTTGTAATTGAATAACGAATGAACGTGCAGACATATTAGTTCATTTCCTTTCTTATGAGTTAATTTGTTGTTCGGTACGTTGACGATACATAATTGTAACTGTTTTAGGTATAGTCATAGTTCCAATTTGGATAAGTTCGTCAACCTGAGCATTTACAACGACACAACCAGTGTAAGTAATGGTACGAACACTGCCTGATGGGCTGGTAATGACCTTAGTCATTGTTACTTCACCCTGTGCTAGCTGAGCTGAAAAAACACCGAGTAGGTCAGAAGCATTATTGAATGCGCTTCCTAATTGTGACCATACTTCTTGGTTCCATGTTTCCAAGAATGTGATTTCAATCATACCTGTAGTCAAAGCAGCAGGCAAAGCAATCTCAAGTGGATAAGCATTGTCTAGAGGTTGAATAGGCAATGGTTGTGCTACAGGCTGTGGACCAGTTTCCTGAACTGCTTGAGCGTAAGCAATTTTGATACCGTTGTAAGTGAAGACGGTATATTGCCCACCTACGCGAAATGTTGATTTTGCCATATGCTAATCTCCTATACTGCCAAGTTGGGGTTATTAGTACTCTGAGCAATTACTGCACCAGTTGAGGTATTCAAACTAAATGTTACTTGAATGTAATTAACTGGGTATGTTGGTGAGTACTGGAAGGTAATGTAAATTGTTGTTGGATTTGGGCTAGACAAAGTGTAAGAAAGACTCTGATAACTTTGAATAAGCCCAGATTTCTTAGCATTTACCAATGTTGCTTGAACTATTGCTAATGCTGTATTAACAGTGATTGCAGTAAGTGGACCACCAATAATGTAACTATTGTTTAGGTCAGAAGAAATATTACGAGCAAGACGGTCACCAATCGCATTGATTGAAATCTCTTGGGTTAGCCAGTTAGTAGTATTAGTTGTAAGACCTTGTAGACACCAAAGGTTTCCATCTCGCTTTTGGTAAGCAGTGGTAATACCATATGGCAAGTAGTTAGTCTGAGCATCATTGATACTAATTTGGTTAGGAACGTAGTTAAACCCAAAGATTTGCTTGTTAGTAATTGGCACTTCTACATCAGTTTGACCAACAAAAGTTCCTGCAAGAGCTGCAGCAAGGTAGGCACCAGGAACATTAAAGTTAACGTTGGTAAGACCAGTAGTGGTGCTTAGACCTGGATTGTAGTTAATAGAAGCTGGGAATGCAAGGCTAACACGAGTACCAGCATTGCTTGATCCGAATCCACTTGCAAGTGCTTGTATAGCGGAAGTTGTTACTTGATTACCAGTTCCATCAACACCAATGAATGCACGTTGATAAACACCAACATTGTATTGGTTTGAAAGGTATGTAGAAAGTGCGCTGGCAACAGTTCCTCCACCGTAAGGGATAACTTGACCAGCATTTTGGCCACTAGTGCTTATAAAGCTATAGATTGGAACGACTACATCAACACTTGAAAAGCTTGCAAGGTATGTTATATCATTGCCGGTTCCAGCAGTTGAGAATGTACGGATCCAGTCTGACACTGCAGCAGTTGAAGCAGTTGGGTTAGAAACACGAGCAACTGGAAGAATCTGTACAGTATTTGCACCATTTTGGAATGCAAGTTGTGCAGCAAGTGTTCCTGGGCTAGATATAGTTGTACCACTTACAGCAGCGCCGAGCGTAGCGGCAAGAGCGTTGTAATTGTAATAAGTTCCATAAGCAGCCCAGTTGTGACCATAAGTAATACCAACGGTTCCGCTTGGAAGGCCAACACCTGATGTTGTGCCACTGGTACTGAGAATGCTAAAAGGTTGTCCACTGGCAGTGCTAATCGTGAAGTTAGTACCATAGGTACCAGTTACAGTTGTAGTACCACTGACCCAAGTTACGGTGTAACCAGAGTATGTTGAGTAGGTACCAGTAGATGTAGTATTAACCATTGGAACGCTAAGTTGACCGATGTTTGCACCGCTTGTAACAATAACGTTATTGAATGTGTCTGTGTTGGCACCAGCAAGTGGCTGGTCCACTACAAATAGAATATTAAGGTTTGTAGGGTTTTGAGTCGTAAGCGAAGTACCGGACTGCGTTACGTAAACCCCTGGGACCTGATAGTTGGGAATTGGCATACATGCTCCTTCAATGCCTTATGCAAAAACTTTGCCGTTTTACAGTGTTATTTTAATAGTTTTATTGCTGTGTGATTATATTCTTTTGATCGTTATAGACCAAAACTTGCTGGGTACCGCTGGCAATAACTTGGGTAACTTGAGGTAGCAAGTAATCGTACTTGTTTTCATAAAAGTCACCAATACAGTTAATCCTGACGCTAGCCTCATAAGTAAGTTCTTCTGGGCTCCAGGGGGTACCTGCGCTAACACTGTCTCCTAGAGGAGTGAAAGTGTCCATAAGAAGCGTCATTCCAATGAGATTGTTATTAACTATGCTAGCCATAAAAGCTGAGCTAGCAGGGCTTCCAGGTCCCATTAGAATTAAGTTAGTAACGCTATCGTATAAACGATCTCGTTCTTCACTGTGCATTGCCATAATTTGTAAATCTATGCTACCTTCAAAATAGCCATTCCTGGAACTAACGGTACCTGGGTAGTTTTGACCACTAATTGTTATTCCACCGGAAGCAGCTGTATAAAGGTCTGCATTAAGACCTGACCATTGGATTTTGCTCGGTCTAAACTGAACAAAGATTGCTGGCCATGCTACTAACTCTAGCGGATACTCGATGGTTATACTATTAGGAGTTAGATCTAAACTATTGTCGCTGGGATATGATGATAAGGCTGCAAAACCTGCATCGAGTGCTTCAACTATGGTTGTTTTTACGGCAGTTGTAAACATTTATATAATCTTTCCGTAAAATAATTCTGATAGCATTTCTTTTTGAGGAGTTTTTAAAAGCATTCTAATAACATCTTCAGTTTTTGCAGTACGTTGCCATTCATCAATACTCATTTGCATTGATTTTTTAATAAACCCAAGTCCATCTTTGCTTGGATATACCCATTCTGGTTTACCCGATTGGAGTGTTCCATCTTTTGCCATTCTTGTAATTACAGGTATTGTTCCAATTTTATTTGCACTAGCTCTTCTAAAAGATATACTGCCATCTGAATTACGAATTGGGATTACACGATTGCTAAGGTCAACCATTGCATGCTGTTGAATACCTTTTTCAAGATCTAACATATATGCAGTTTCATCAGGGACTTCTATCCCAATATATCCTGTTTGGTATAATGGCAATAAATTATTAAGTCCTTTACCTGTTTTACGAGGACCAATAAATTGGGCGATTTCTACCGCACGACGAGCAAGTCTTTGAGTTAGTTCTTCTGGTGCAGGGATCATATAATTGGTACGTTGTAGTAGGGAGCAGTAGGGAATACGTTCTCTAGTGTGCAAATTTGGTTAATATAAATGTTAGTGTTGTAGCTTGTTCCTGGCCCAGTACGCATACTTTGTACATTTACTGTATTTACTTGAAATCTAGTTCCAAGAGAAGTTGGTGTTTCTTTGTACCATTCATTTACACGGACTACGAGATCGCCAACTCTGATCTCTGGGAACCAACTGAATTGTACAGTTGGGTTTTCTTTCCAGAACTGACCAGTGCTAAGGTTAGAACGAATTTGAGGGGTGTCAGCAGCAATCATGTATAGGTGATAGCAAGTAGGCTTAAATCCACCACTAAATGTTGTTCCGTAACAAGTTCCACAGTAAGAGTTACCAGTCTGACGGTATACTTTACTAACTCTTGATTGCACAGCAGCATTTGGTTGTGATGGGTTTGGACTATCTTGGCATTGTTGGCAATAACCAACTAGTCCAAGAGCAGCATCTTCTGCACGCCAAAGTTGACGTACAATAACTTCTTCTCCATACCATTGCAAAGCTTCATCATGGAAACGTTGTTGGTCAGTCTGAGCCCAGATCTCACGTTGTTTTACAACAAGAAGAGGGCTTTCTTGCTGGGTGGATAACCCACCGGCACCGGGTACAACCGGTCCTGGCTGTGGATCAATACCAGACATTTATTATGCTCCACCCATGTTAGCTGCAGCGTACTGGAAGTGAGGACGTGCTGGGTTAGTAAACATACGTGGAATAAGGCCACCAGCAACCAAGAGGCTTCTGCGTGAACCAACCATAAATTGACGTTTCATTTGACGAAGTTGTTTGTCAGCAACTTCCTTGTCAAATAGATACAATTGCCACCATCTCTGGTAGTAATCTCTTCGGTCCATCCAAGCAGCGGTCATACCTTGTGGGGTAGGTTGTTCGATGTAGTTACGAGCAATGTGCTTTAAGAAGTGTGCATAAGTTTGGCTAGCCAATACGCCGTAATATGTGCTTGGGAATGGCACTTGAGCATTTAGTCCAATTTCATAAGCTGGGCTAAAGATAGGTTGAAACTCAAAGTTGATGTAATCAATAGCTTCATCTTGCATGATCATTGCGATTTCTTCATACATAATGAAACCACTCTGTTGCAATTCTTGGAGGTATGGGCCACCGGCAGTCGAGTCAAAGCTCTTGTCGAGTCTATGCACTATGCCGGTGACGATCTGTCGTTCATCATAACCTAAATTAGACCAATAAGGCATTTGATCTGTAATGACTATGTTATCAACGTAAACTCTAGGGGAACCACTAACTGTGTAATTCCAGGTAACATCATAGTTACCTTGAATAGAGGATTCGTTGGCAGTAAGCATGTACTGATAAGTACCAGTGCTTTCATATGTAGCAACTGTTCCAGCAGGTACGATAACAGTACCATTATCTGAGTTGATAATGCTAAGCGTAACATATTGATTGTCAGGGTCAGTGAGAACACCTTGTGAATAGGTCATAATGCCTACTGGCTCTACTGCATATTGTGGAAAGGGGCGTACTCTCATATTTTTCCTTAGTTAAAAGTAATTGAACCAGTGCTGGTATAAATTGCATAGCCGTATATTGTATCTGAAGTTATTGATGGGCTACCGGTGGTGGTTGGAAACCCAGGGTAGTTCGAAAGAGGCCATTGAATAATTACTAGACCATTTTGTCCAGCAGTTTCAGAATATCCACCAGTTCCAGGTTGGTATTGAGATGGAGTATTGCCTTGAGTAACTGTACCTCGACCTCCACCACCACCACCAAGGACGTATGGCCCATAAGATCCAAACGTTCCAAAATTTGTAGCTGGACCACCGTTACCACCAGATGTTCCAGCTCCTGCGCTACCATTACCATTAGAACCTGCTCCACCACCACCAGCATTAGCAACACCTGCTCCACCAGACCAAGAGTTGTTACTACCACCTCTACCTCGGTTGCTTGTGCTTCCAGGCCCTCCACCGTTACCACCATAGCCAATTACAACTACAGAAACTCCGCCATCAGTTGCACCACTATTACCACCGGTTCCAGCAGTGCTTCCTGAAGCAGTGGTAGCACTACCACCTGCTCCTATAACGCATGATATAGTTTGTCCTCTTGTTGCTTGTGCTGATCCACCATTAACTAAGTTTCCTGCAGCACCTCCGGCGTAGTAACTACCTCCACCACCAGCTCCAATAGTGTAAACTGTTATCGGTACAAAACCTGGGTTAGGTGTTGCAGTCACTGAAGATACTGGTGTTGATGATCCAGCAGCATTGTATGGGACAGCATAGAATGTGTAGGATATTCCTTGTGCAAAACTATAAGTAAAGTAAGCTTGACTTGTACCATAAGGTACTGTTTGAGTAGTAGTTGCTGGTGAAGTGTATAGAAGTATACTTGAGTATGGGCCACCAGTAGTTGGAGGAGTCCATTGGTAATCCATCTCTCCCGTGCCTGCTGCTCCGCCTGTCACTCCAGTTACAGCGCCTGGGACAACAACTGTGTAAGGTTGTACAGTACTGCTTGCTGTTCCAATCGCACTACCACCAGTATTGGAAGCAGTAACTGTAACTGTGTATGTAATGTTTACGTTATATGATCCAGTAAGATTAACACTATTAGTACCGTAAGATACACTTGCAGATTGAGAACTTCCATCTGAACCATACGCTAATACATAGTAGCTTGTTGGTTGACTATATTGTGTATTAGAGACTGGAGCAGTCCATGAAACTGCAACAGTAGCCGTTGCACTAGATGCGTTATATCCTGTCGCTGGTGTGCTTACAGTAGCATTGACTGATGTTGGAGCCTGTGGTGGGAACAAGAATGTTTGTGGAGTGCCAGGCGTATTTCCGTATGCATTTTTAGCGACTACGTTTACAGTACTAACTGGAAGAATTGGGTTGGATGTATTGATCAATGTCCATGTCGTACCAGAATAACTCACACTGTTACTAAAACCACCAGTGCTATCAGCATAATTGTAACCCGTAGGCAAATTGTCTAATGTATTGGTGTCTGGTGTTACAACAATGTTGATACCAGCATTAACAGATCCAGATAATGTAGCAGTAAATACTGG
>Ga0208257_1000211_pt1 | contig 19646 bp, 29 predicted proteins | sample CryBogCBH10Sep07_FD_184610 | JGI IMG/M metagenome (GOLD analysis project Ga0208257, IMG submission 184610) | Freshwater microbial communities from Crystal Bog, Wisconsin, USA - CBH10Sep07 (SPAdes) | ecosystem: Environmental > Aquatic > Freshwater > Lake | place: Crystal Bog, Wisconsin, USA... | reverse complement strand
TTAATCGTTGCATCGTGACCCCTGGGCGGGCTGGCAACAAGAGAAAAAATCCCAGACAGCCTTCAATATACACTATTCCTTGGGTGTGTCAAGAAGTTTTTTCTTGTTTCTTGCAGCCATCATTTTTTCTTTCCAAATTGGATCCGCCCACAATGCTTTGGCTGCGGCTTTTTTAGCAGCTTTGACTTCTTCGCGGTTAGCAATTTCTTTGTTATTTGCAGTTTGTTTAGCAGCATACTCAGGATCAGCCCATTGAGCTTTAGCTTGAGCGCTGGTTTTAGCTTTGGACTCATCTGTATTACGAGCTTCCTTGATGCTTTTAGCCAGTGTACTTCCTTGTGCTTCCCACATCTTTTTAGAATTGATTGACTTAGATTCAAGCGCTTCTGGGGTATTTTGCGCTTTAATTTGTCCTGCGATTACTTTGGCGCGATATTCTGGGTTTTGCCAATTTATAAGTGTTCCATGCCTATCAACTTCTTTTTCTGCGTCGCTTTTAATATACCCGCTTGGGCCTTCGCCCCCATCAGTTAAATTAAATAATGTTCCTGTTTTTAAATCCCGACGCCCATACAGTTTGATAAGCCCCATCTCTTTGGCAAAAGCTTCTTCTTCGTTTTCAGTTTCAAATACGCGCTCACAAATAGCAACAAAGTTACGCTGCTTTAAATGCGAAATAAAGTCTTGAAACGGCTTGTTATGAGACCCCCTAGACCAATGCGATAAATCACGGTCTCCTGTACCTTTACCTACGTATACAGGCTGGCCTAGTTTAAGAGGGCGGGGGTCACGATAAACATAAACATAAAACATAGTTAACTCCTTTTAGAAGCCTCAACTATATATTAATGGATGGAGAATGTCAAATATATTTTCTAAATACTTTTCGAAAACAAGTTACGATACGGGTAACACATAACAAAATAATATCCAATAAAAAAGGCCCCGAAGGGCCTTCTCAAATCGCGCTAAGTGCTTGATTTTATTAGAAAGAACCGGAAGAACCCCAGATTCCCAATGGATCACTCCATCCAAAAGAGTAACGCTCACGTGATTTATAACGTACGTTACCTGTATCAAAATCCCCATCCATGGAATTCTGCAATGGTGTGCGCTCGAAGTGCTTCAAGCCATTGGGAACATCAGTGGTAAGGAACCAAGCGTTGGGATCTGTCAAGAAGTGGTTGACAGTGTAACCCTCTGGGATTGCGCCCATTTGCTTGATGGCGTTGATATCATTGTTTGTGGTAGCGACGCGGAGTTCGGTATCCAACAAACGTTTTGCAACGAACATCAATGAGGGAGGAATGACCAATTTCTTGGGCTTTGCAGCGATCAAGAGGCCACGCTCGTCTGTCCAAGCAGCGATCTGGATCACGGCGGCTTCCAAAGAAGTCTCGTTCAAATCAACTTGGGTAGTAGGAGTGTTAGCGTTGGTACCGCCGTTGACCAAGGGATGGTTAGTTGCAAACAATGCAACGCCGTCACCACCAACATAGCTAGAGTTGAAGCCGTTATTCAAAACAGCAGCAGCTTTCACTTGCTTGGTATAGGCCATGGCACGAGCCAAACCTTTGGTGTAACGAGCAGACAAGCTGTCGTACAAGTTATCTTCAATCGCCTCTTCAGTGATTGAGAAACCCAAAGCGATGGTTTCGTGGTTATAGCGAGTTGTCCATGCCTCTTGTGCATTGTCATAAGCGATGGCTGTGCCTTCGTTTTTAACAGGTGCTGCTGAGAAGCCAGACAGTTTGGTCTCTTCCTCGAATGAACGCTCAGAGGTCTCTGTTTCATAGATCTCTTTGTGCTCTTCGCCGTAACGTGCATACTCCAAACCGAACAAAGCGTTCAAGCCGGGGAGCAGCTCTTTCAATAGTTGTGCGCGTGAAATAGCCATTTATGTGCTCCTTAATTAAACGCCAGTAGCATTGAAGTAACTATGGTAACCGAAGTTCCATGTCACCAACACTTCGGGATATCCAGTGAATGTGAAGTTAACAGCGGAAGATTGCGCAGAGGCAACAGCCGTATTAATTGTCACGCTAGTACCAGACACAGCGGTTACATAGGTGTTTGAACCTGCTGTAATGCCGGGGCCAGTGACTGCCATTCCTGGGACGATGCTAGAGTTAGCTGCAGACAATGTGATTGTCGTAGAGCTAGAAGTACCAGCTTGCACATAAGACACTGCTGTATCAGGGACAATACCCACGATACGCATCGCTGCGCTGGTAGTAATTGGTGTGCTTACAGTAGCGGATGCAGAAATTGCAACGCCAGCAAGAGAGTCACCAGTGGTTGTAGAACCAGTATTGCCAGCGGCAGCGCCAATGTAATAAGCATTGGAACCAATGAACGCTTGGTTAGCGTAAGCAATAGTAGTGCTACCACCTGTACCGGCTGGGTTAACGACCACGGCTGATTTGAAAACAGCTTGAGGATCATCAACTACATAGCCAAGGGCGTCAGGAGCAGTTGTGCTAGCTTGCCAGTATTGGTAACGATTCTTACCATAAATGGGGCCGCCAGTGGTGGAGTACTCACAACCAACGAACACACCGATTGTTCCAGCTACTGCTGAAGAAGCGTTGTATGCCAAGGATGAGACTACGAGATTACCGATGTTTGCACCGGTACCGATTTGAACAACGTCGCCGTTGAACAAGCTTGTGCCGTAACCATTCACGATGGGGAACATACGAGTAGAACCCGCATAAACACGTCCACCGATCAAGTTAACAGGCTTCAGGCCGTAAGGGGCCGAAACTGTAGGATAAGCCATGTTAATTCCTTAAAGATTAAGAACCAGAACCAAATGTAACCTTCGAACGTTTCTCTGAGAACAGAGGCATTCTAGGGTCGCTGTCTTTCAAGAAATTGTTATCCACGGAGTCCATTTGAGCTTGGTTTTGTTTTGCGTAGTACGCATCACGTTGTTGCAAAAACTCTTCTGGGATTCTGCAGAGTAACAATCCGCCTACCTCGATATTGCCTTTGAATCGGCCTTCTTCGGTGGCGTGCATCATCATCTCAGGATAATCTTCCGCTTTGCAGGGTTCATATCCTTCTCTGAACTTAGAGGAAATGTTACTGGGATCAGACTGCCCCATTGTGCTAATGCGAATGTATCTATGTTTCCAACCGGGCCGGGGGTCGGGCATAGGTAGAGTCTCAGGCGCCCTCCACATCGTTGGACGTTGGGTGGATGCTCTCGAATCTAGTTCGCGCGATAGTCTACTTTGTGCTGTCATGATTAGTTACTCCTCACTTGTTCTTCCGCAACCTTTTTGGCATAGAGTTCCAAAGGAACACCAAGCCGCTTGGCGATATTTACCTGAGTCTGAGTCAGCACGATCTTTTTGGGCGCTGTGCTTCTCGTAGCAGGTGCTACGTTTGATTTGGCTGGCCGCTGAGGGGGTGGCGCATCAGCAGGTTTCTCAGACTCAAACGCATCTGGGAAAACTTGTTTCAACCGAGAATTTAACTTCTCGTAATACTCTTCGGACGATGGATTAACGCCAGACTTGAGGAGTTTCGCATGGTACCCCAACGCAAAGCTGGTCATTTCATCATCGTTTCCGAACCACGGATTCTTTTCCCGCCACGCTTCCGCTTTGGGATCAACCACTGTAGTTGGAGCCGCTTGAGCCGTTTGTACTTCATTTTTACTATCTTGTAAAGGGGTCGGCTTAAAATTGTTAACTTTATCAGCCTTTATCTTTGCAGCCGTTAGCTCTTCTTGTGCAGCCAACAGTGCTTCAGAATCTCCCGCTTCATAAGCGTTTTTGTACTTGGATTTAGCCTCTTCGATCTCTGTATTGACTACGCGTTTAGCGCTTTCAATCAAAGCTGTTTGGCTTTCGCTCAGTGAGCCTTTGAGTTTTTTATTCTCTTCGGCAATCACTTGGGCTGCACGAATGGCTTCTTCTCGCTCACGTTGGGCAGCCTCTGCCTTGCGGCGTTCTTCGTGATAACCCTTAGTAAAGTGTTGTATCCTTTTTCTGACACTCTCGTCATACTTGGCTAGTTCATCCGCTTGAAAATCCTGTGGAGGTTCATCCATGGGTTTGCGGTTGCGATCCTCTGGGGGAGTATCGTCTTCGATTTCAATCTCGACTTCCTGTTCAGTTGCTTTATCAACTTCATCAGGGAACTTAAAGTCTTCACCTCTAAATGTTGCCATGTTTTACTCCTTATGACGCACGTGTAATCCCACGGGGATCTTCAACCACAGCCTCGACGTTGTCGTCATTGATTAGACGGAACTCTCTGCCATGGATCTTCAAGCGGGTGCCTGAATTGGGTCTGACGATTACGAAATCGCCAATCTTGCAACGAGGCCCACTAGGGAACCTTGTTGTATCTGAATAGGCTTCTGGGCCCATCTTGATGACAAACAACACTGGGGTGAGCATCTCTTCTTTCCAAACTTCTTGGCTAGATTTGATAATCCCAATCTCGCTGTCTGCATACTCTTCCATCGCTTCGGGGACTACAGTTAATAGCATGAATCCCTTGGGGTCTGGAATCTGTTTGGCCTTTTGTTCTGGATCTTTATTCAAAATACCAGAAAGGTCTACAGCACTTACATCGAAGTTACTCGTCATCTTCATCATCCTTTAGTTTACGCACGAGGTCGGCTATCTCTCTTTGTGCAAGGGTAAGGCCTCGGATTACCCCACACATATTTTGGTACTCACCAAAATCCTTCGCAGCACCTTCGCTCATCGGTGCGGTATATGAATCTTTAATCTCTTCGAGCTTTTTAAGCAAGTGTTCAAGCAGTCTGTCGTCCATATCAATACCTACTTTCATGAAGCCATTTGGTTGCAATCCATTTTTCACCTTCTATAACAGGTGAGCCGCCATGCAATGTTGCGGTTGAATGGTCGGGTTTGTCATAGCTAAAAAACAATGCACTCCCAGCCTGTGGCAATATCTCTAAGCTATTGGCATCAGGAAATATGGTAGAGCCGCCACGTATGGGCGTACTTAAATACAAAATCAATGTGGCAACTCGTTGACCACCTTTTTTTAACAGCTCTGCTGTCCCACCATGAGCTAAATCAAAATAGTCAAAGTGGGGTTTGTACTGCTGTCCATTTTCGTATCTAAGGATTTGAAAGCCTTCACCCCGATCAACAGGCCAATTTAATAATTTACTGATTCTAGTTTCAAGCCTATCTATCAAAGGTGTTTGACCCCGCTGATAAAACGAACCTGAGCTTGTTCGCCCCGGATGTTTGACTGCACTACCTGTCTTATTGTCAATAACTGTAGAGTCTAATACCTTATCTTTTATACCCTCAATCATTTCATTGCATTCTTCCAATGATAAAAAGTTGTTAAACAACACAACTCTTGGGTGCTTTAATTGCATCGCTACTTGTATATTTTGTCCATCAATGTTTATATAAGATGGGTTATCTAATAACTTAGGTTCTGGGATTGTTGGCAAAGCTTCCTCTATCGTCCAATGATAAAACACATATATTGTTCTTTGGCTTTCCCCGCATAATAGTTCATCTCTCCAATGCGGAAATGTTCGCCCTTCCATAAACGCCCCATACCCTAACGGTGTATGCACTTGAATATGTTCTTCTTGCCAAGATTCTGGCTGCGTATCATCTTTCCATTCGCCTTCATAAGTCTTCATGCTAATGCACAAAGGCCAATCCAAATTATTTCTGTCTTCTATGCAAACGCTTAGAGTTATATCTAACCCCGGACGATCAGTATGAAGCCCCAAAAAACTGTGGCGACCATACGTTCTGGTATAGGAATTAGCAAACTTTAGCCCAGGATATTTATGTTTAATCTTATCTGTAACTCGATCAACATACGCTAAAGTAGCAGGGAGGTTATAAACTCCGCTGCTATTGCGATAGTACTTCTGACCGTTTTCATCAGTCTTTTCGGCAGCGTCAAACGCAGCTACCATAGAAGCACATTCTTCTGGACTAAAGATTGGAATGCTCATTCGCTAGGTGTTCCTTGTGGCTGGTTCATCTGAGCGTCTGCTTGCTGCTGTTGAATGTCCATCTTCTCACGAGCTTGTTGAGCCTTTGTCGCCATATCTAAGATATGCTTTTCTTGCTCTTGCTTGAGTTTGGCTTGATGTTCTTTCTCGGCATGCACTAAGCTTTGTCTGTGCTGGTGCTCAGTGTGGTGCATCTGCTGGGTTGCTTGCGCTACGTCCATGATATGCTGCTGGTTAAGCTGCTCGGGTGTTTGAACTGCGTTTTGCGCTGGTTGCGCTTGTGCTGCCTGTACCCCAGCTTGCTGTTGTTTCAACTGTAGCTCAGCTTGCTTGAGTGCCAACTCGCCCTGAACTTTATGAGCTTGTGTCTGAGCTTGCGCTGCCTTGATCTGCAACTCTTGCTGCTGCATTTGAACCAAGGGATCTTGAGCTTGTTGCTGAGCTTGCTGTTGTGCCGCCATCGCTTGATGCTGCTGTGTGAGCTGCACTGCGGCTTGGGCCACAAGCCTAGACAACTGAACCTCTTGATCGGGTGGCAACTTGGCATCTGGTGCTGGCATCTGCACACCCAACTGCTTCTCAATCTGGCTCCTATACTGGAACGCCAAGTGGTCTGCGATGTGCGCTTGGATCGCTGCTTGCATCTGTTGCGCCATGGGGTTCTGCCCAATCTGCTGAGCAATCATGGGATCCTGCATGAACGTAGAGTGCACTGCAATGTGCGCGTCGTGATCTTGGAAGATGAAAGCTTTTGTAGGCTTTCCTTTGAGGAAGCCCATGTTCTCACTGATCGGATCTTTGGGCATCTCATCATCTTCAGTCGGCACCAACTTATCGGCGTTTTTCACACCCAACACCTCGATCATCTGACGGTGCAACATCGGTAGATCATAGATCTGTGGAGCGCTTTGCGACAACTGAATCACAGCTTGGTACTGCATGATCCGCTGAGCCATCGTGCTTGAGTTAGGATCCGATACTGGGATCACCTCCACCAAGTCGTAGTCGGACTGTTTGGCTTTACGATCTGCTTTGTCCGGGTCGTATGCGTAGGATTTTGGCGCATGCTCTCTGATGATTTCTTTCAAGAGCTTGAACTCTTGTCTCATCGAATAGTGCACACGGGCTTGCACTGCAGACATGGTCTTGAGCTGTCTCTCCAATAGAGCTAGCGTAGTACCCACAGGTGCGTTGGCACCCATGTCAGACACGTTCATATCTGCGATTGAACCAAGTCTTCTACCTTCGTCTGTGATCTCTTTAAGTAGACCTGCCAGAACCTGACTGGGTTCTTTGTATGGCAAGGGCATGATATTGTCACGCAGTGCGCCTGACGCAATGTCCACATCTCTAAACTCTCCGGGGGCGATCGGTGTATCGTCTCCCTTGGTACGCAGCCCACGGGTCTTCAAACCTCCGGGCAAGTTAGAGAGCGTACCTGCATCAACGAGCTGTCTGATGATCGATGTACCTGCACGGGCGTAGCCACCAATCAAGTGGATGTATCCCAAACCATAAGCGCCAAAACCTGGCACATAGTCGTACTGAACTAAGTGGTCTCTCTTGAGTTTGAGTGGGTCTTTCTCTTTCCAATTGCGGTAGATCGATAGAACCTTGCGCGTGCCTTTTTCAATCGAGATGATATAAGGTCTGGCGATGCCATCCTCATCTTCAAACATCGGCAAGTCATAGTCAACTTGAATCTCACAGATCTGATAGCGCTCATCGTCTGTCAATGAGTAGCCTTGCTCTTCAGCTTTTTTCTTCTCAACATCGGTGTGAATCTGCGATGGTTCACCCAACTCAACGTCACGATAGAACCCTGAAACCTGCAGTTTTCTAATGTCGTTCTTGGTCTTCCTCATGATGTGAGTCACACGCTCAGCCATGCGTGCACCACTGGATCCATAAGGAATAATCACATCTTCTGCGGGGATATAGATCGAAGTCTGTCTACCAATGTTGGGGTCATAGTAAACTTTCTTGAACGCTGATCCTGTCAAACCTAAGTTGAACAACATCCTCTCATGCTCTGGTCTGTACTCAGGCATGCCCTCGGTCAACTCATAGTTCATATCAGCGCCAACTCGCTCAGCGGCTTCTTCCTTGAGCTTATCTATCGCACCAATGATCTCAGTCTTAACAGGGCCAGCAGCAGGGAAAGTCTCAATGATCGTTTCACTTTGAAAACGTACAGCAGCTTCTGTGAGGAGTGGGGAGTAAACGCCACAAGCACCGTTCCATGGCTCGGTTCTTTCCTCATACTTCATCCCCAATACTTCTAAGCCCTTGACGAGCATCTCAACCCAATCTTTTCTTGAGTTGATATCCGCCTCCACAAGCTCCATGAGGTCACTGGAAATTTTCCCAAGCTCACTGTCGTCTAAGTACTCGGCTAAGTTGTCGTCAAATTCTGTAGGGCCTAAGTCCTCTTCGCCTTCTGGCTCCGCTTCCTCACCCGCAATTTCAATTTCGATCTCTCCAACGTCTGGGTCAAGACCCTGCATGATCCCTTGAGGCGCGGCGTATAAACTCTTTTCCATGATTGATCCTTAATAATATGATGAACGTCGGCCTGATTTGAAGTAGACTCTTTCTTCCGGCTCGTCACTCGGCAGTCTCAAGAAACCACCTTGCCTAAAACGCATGAGTGCAAGTGTTGTCGCGTCCACCAAGTCATCATGTTCTCCTGATGGGAATGCAGCGATCTCATCTACTAACTCTTCGGCCCAACGGGTCTCGGGTACCCAAACTTTACCAGACGCAATGATGTCAGCTACCGAGTTTAATCGCGCAATCTTGTCTTGTCCACGACTAGGCGTGTAGTCTTGAACCGGTATTCCCATGGCTCTTAGCTCATATATTAGGGGTGCTCCAGTCGCTTTTTTCTCAATTAATACCCCATCTGGCTGCCATTCTTGGTATTCTTTGAACACATCGTGCTTCAAATCTATCCACTCAACACGCCTTCTATAAGTGTTTAAAAGGATCAAATTGGGCAAATTATGGTCTTTATTGTTGTAAAAAACGCCCCAAAGTGTGCCCGCAGAGTAGTCAGCACGCTGAGTTTTCTCGTATGCCGTGTCCCAAGTCTGCAAAATATAGTCACATTCAGGCGGTTCTTGCTCTGTCCATATCTTCCACCAGTCTCTTTTGATGATCGCAGACTCGTTTCCAACAGGATTTTGCTGGTATTGGGCTTGCCATTTTGCATTTGGCAACTCTTCTCTGAGCGCATTTAGCTCATTTAATGACCAAAACTCTGGCCATAGGGGGTTTCCCGAAGGCAAAATCGCCGGAAATTCAATGACTTCCCACTCTTCACCACCCCTAGAAGCACTTGCTTTGATCACTTGCCCAGTCAAATCTCTCATTGACCAACGTGTCATCACGATCACAATTGATCCACCCGGCTGCAAACGCTGCCTTGGGCCAGACGTATACCACTCATAAACCTTGTCATAGACTTCTGGGTTCGTCGCCGCCATCGCAGCTTCTTGTTCTGAGTGTGGGTCATCAATAATAAGTATGTCAGCACCCTTACCGGTCACAGCACCGCCTACACCAATCGCAAAATAATCCCCGCCTTTTGATGTGTTCCACCGTCCAGCCGCCTTGGAGTCTGCTTGCAAGTTCAGATCCGGAAAGATCTCTTTGTATACTTCGCTATCCACAAGGTTACGGACTTTACGCCCAAAGCCTACCGCCAATTCCGCAGTGTGTGAAGTTTGGATGACTTTTTTGTGTGGATATTTTCCAAGAAACCATGCAGGTAATAAATAACTAGCAAACTCGGACTTAGTATGACGAGGAGGCATATTAATAATAAGACGCTTACACTCGCCGCGAGCCACACGCTCAAACGCTTCAGCCATCCTAGCATGGTGTCTCCCTGATATAAATGTTGGCCACACCTTCTGTGTGAACTTTAAAAACTTGGCTCTAGCAAGTTCTTGCTCTTTGAGCATCTCCAAATGGATGAGCTGTTTCTCCAATACCCGCATCTCCGACTCTGACAGCCTTGGCAGAATCTTGGTTATGTCTTTAAGAGAGACGTCTTGGACTTCACTCATCGATGGAATCGTTCTCTAAATCAGATGTACTTATTGCCGTTTCAGAGACTGCACCTAGGTGCGTATCCAGATCGTCTAGCGGAGTGATGTCGCTGATATCCTCATTGCTATTAAGTAGCCTTTTGACTCTTTCTTTGATCGAGTTCTCAAGCGACTCCGACGACTTATGATTGATGGTGATTTCGCTACGGTTGGTAAACAAACCAACGTCCGAGTGCTTACCCAGCAGTTCAAGGGCTTTGATTTCAATTTTGTAATCTCCGCAATCAGCTAACTGAACCAATTTATTGGTGATGAAATTTCTAGCTTGCTGCGCATCCTCGAATGTCTGGTAGTCGTGTTGACTAATGATATTGAGGGCGGCTTTGGCAACACCGGGGTTGCTAATGTGTTTGGGAGTGTTGGTGGGCTGAGTGGTTAACTCAACTGCTTTCTTTGCGTCGTCTGCAGTGAAGTCGATTGCCCCGCCTAGTTGTTCCAAGAGCTTCGCAGTATTGACAGCGACAGCTATAGCATCCGTCTGAGTCGCAGGCTCCTCATCGGACATATCGAAAGGGATTGGGTATTCCCTAGAAGGTTCAACTTTAAGCATCGGGTAAACGCACCGAGTAGTGATGGCTGAAATATACCATAGATATATTTTTTTGCAAGGGGGGATCCTTTTTTGATACCGGGGGGTCACCTAATATAGAGGGGGTGGGGTTTAGTTATAACGAAATTTTAAAAATGGGTATCGGGTGTGCAGAACACAGTGTAGAGATATCTAGGATTCCTTTCTTGCATTTCGGGGGGTGGCACTCCGGTGGGTCTTTGCTTTGAACTCATAACATTGTTAGCCCTACGTCAATACAGTTTAATTATCGTGTGAATACTATTTGATTTTAGATCTTTTTTGTGGTACAATATAACCATGCAAGCGGAAAACGATTGCATACATTGTTTAACATTAACTAACGAAGGGTTTCATTATGACAACGACAATCACTACAAACGAAGACGCAACAGTATTAGACCTTATTAATAATGTCGCAAACGCAGTAAAGGTTAAATATGGTGCGACTAAGGCGCTCGCAGTTAAGTTGTGCGACACTTTACCCGCCGAATGGTACAACGTAGAACATTCGGATCAATCCGAAGATGCTAAGCCAACACTCGCAGTTGCACAGTTATTCCGTGACACGTTGCGCAATGCCGGACATAAAAATCCGTCGGTTGAGTGGACACGTGTTCGCAACGAAGGCAGAGTATTTGCCGAAGGCGCTCCCGAATCCGAAGGCGCCGGTGCAAAGAAGCGCACTCTCAAACTGCGTTTAATCGAAGAGTTGACTAAGTTGCACAAAGCCGGTCTCGCTGAGAAGTTCGTTAACGAAGACGAAGCCGAAGCACTCACAAGCATTGCTAGCGCATTGATAGCGCTCAATGTTGACCTCAATATGATTAAGTAAACGTGAGAAGCCCTAACAATGTTAGGGCACTCTTCAACCCAAGGGGAAAATTATGGATTATCAAGTATGCTTAGGTTTATTATTTATTGTGGCTATCGTTGCATGGATAAGCGCAGAAGTCACATACTATCGGAGCACTAAAAATGATTGAGTTACTTTGTGCAGTGGTTATTAGTATCGTCGCATCAGCAATGATTATTTTAACCTCACCCTAACATTGTTAGGCTTCCCTAGGTGCTACACTGAGCTCAGTGTAGCATTTTTTTTGCGCTTTTGTCAAGCGCATTTATGCCAGTTCCCAAAAGAATGTGCATTGTTACGCCTAATGTTACGAAAATTGTGTCTTTGTTATACAACACATCGCTGGAAACCCGCATGAATCCTAGATTGTTACATGTTATGCTTTTTTTGATAATTGAATGAAACTTTGGGAGCACAGACATGAGGAAGCCCTCGGCAAGAGCATTCTGTGCTACATTTGATTTTCCAAGATCATATAAAAATGAGTATAACAATATAACTTACATAACATTTAATTTTTTTTAGTTTAGAATCAAGTACTTACAAGCGTTATGTTTTTTTTCTGCCTATTTTTTAAGCATAACATTGCGAAACACTGTACCACAAATAGCGCAACGATACTGTTTATGTACTTTTGAGCCTTGCAGTAATACCCAAGTATTAGTTTTGTTGTTCCGTATGCTTGCGTATGTCGATTGCTATCCTGTGGATAACATTTTCACTTTTAGAGCACTTCAGTCCCACCCAAGACCAACGAGAGACCAAAGAGTTGACATAGGTATAACATTGTGGTACAATATAGGCTGAAGCAGGAAAAACTTAATGAGCGCAAGCGAATTATGCTTCAACAACACTCTCAACCCCTAACAATGTTAGGCAACAACGAAAGGTTACTTATGGACTGGAAAGAATGTCTTGCGTGCGGTGACGATATCCGCATCGAACGTTGGCAACTCGGCTATCGCTTCTGTTTATTCTGTGGTGAAGATCAAGCACGTGCTGAGCGTGCATCGTGGACTATCATTCAAGAGTACACCAAGGGCAACTACATGTTAGTTACACCTGCCAACGTACACACAACACTCAAGCAGACTAACCCAAAGGAGAACCGAGCATGAATGAAGAGAAATGGATAGTTATTAACGGCAACCCCTCAGATGGGTTTGCGTTTCATGGCCCTTTTGAAACTGCAACACAAGCAAGTGAGTATGGGCATGACTATTTCGATGACACAGGGTTTTACATCGACCGCTTAATCAAAGTACTGGAAACCAACAATGACTAAACCTATCCCCAACTACAAAGCACGTGACTACGTGCAACGCAAAGAGCGTTTTGATGGTGCTAATGTATACGCAAGATGGCACAGGCGCAGTGATTCACTGCAAAGCAAGCAGACCATATACGTGGTTTACTCGTATGGGAATCACTTCCCCATGTTTGTTTACGATGCCGACGCTGACGTATGGGTAGAGAATTCCGATAAGTTCTCGGCAACAACATCAAAACAACGAACACAACTGCATCCATTGTGTGACACATTAAAGCGTCCGTTAGAAGACGTAAAGTTAGTTGCGGCTTATGGTATCTGTGGACTATTAAATAAGGAGTAAAGAATGACTGAGTTATTAGATGAATACTGCAAACAGTATTTTGGACACAAAGACTGGGAGATGGACTTCAAAGACGGCAATTTAATTGTTACTTTCTACGCCAAACCAAGACCCGATTACATACCCGAGGAGAACGAAGATGACTGAAGGCGACTATTTAAAAGCACTCGAACTCATCAAAGATGCTGAGCGCAACATCAGGGAGGGCGATTATGACTTTGCTCATATCAACATATTGGAAGCCCTAACATTGCTTGACGAGCGTGAGCGAGTCATGGGTGAAGAAGATGAATGACTTTGATGATCGACCGGAGTGGATTGTGTACACAATAGTTGGCTACCCATTTAACTTGCTAGCCACGACCAAGCCAGTGTGGGACTCGATGATGGAGTATTCACGAAATGAGTACAGGTTCGAAATTGTTGCCGAGAATTTAACGTTCGAAACTGCAACGAAAATGATAAGACTAACGAAGGGAGAATAACATGAGCTATAACCGACGGAGCGAATTGATATCACGCGTGATCTTTCTGATTGCGGTTATTGTGATATGTGCAGATTTATTTATCTGGAGGAGAGGATGAAGCTAACCAAGTACTACGTGACCGGATACAACCCACGGTTCGGCAACTGGAGCGCACAAGTGTACGAATGTGCAACGATGGAGAATGCGAAACTTAGATTTTCCCTTGAGTTTCCATACCTCAAAACAATTAAGGCTTATGTCCTCCGTCAAGACTAAAGACTTGACATTGAATACTATTCTGTGGTACAATGTTATATAAAAACAAGATAATCAATTTGTCAGCAACCCCTAACAATGTTAGGTATATCAACGTAGAAAGAAGGAACTAAAAATGTCAGAAGTAAATTTCGGTAAATCAATTACATTGAAGCAAGCATCGAAGCTCATTCAATCCAACCCTGAGACTCGTTTTCTACTTGAAGGTGAGCCGGGCATTGGGAAGTCATCCCTATTAGAGAGTATAGCCAACGGCATGGGCTACGACTATGCCTACATCGACGTGCCGAACATGGACTTGGGCGATATCGCCATGCCTGTGATTGACCACGACACCAAAACTACCAAGTATTACCCTAATGCTAGGTTCAAGATTCACGAAGGCAAACCACTGGTGATCATGCTCGACGAGTTCACCAAAGGTGCTGATCCTGTGAAGAATATGCTTCACCCCATGCTAGAGAAGGCAAATCCTCGACTCGGCGATATCCCAATACCCAAGGAGACCATTGTGTTCTTGACTGGTAATCTTTCGACCGACGGTGTGGGTGACTCCCTGAAAGCACATAGCCGTAACCGTTTGGTTCCCGTGCGTATACGCAAACCCGATGCCGATGAGTGGATTGAGTGGGCGATGGGTAAGAACATCGAGCCCGAGGTGATTGCATGGGTGAATCGGTTCCCTCATGTGTTGGCTAGCTATACCGATGGTGGATCCGGAGATAACCCATACATCTATTCACCCAAGAGTAATCAGAAGGCGTTTGTTTCCCCTCGTTCGCTAGAGACTGCATCTAACATTGTTAGGACTCGTAAGGACAACGATCCTGATACGGTGATATCCGCATTGACTGGTGCGATCGGTGAAGCAGGTGCTCGGGATATGCAAGCGTACATCGAGTTCTCAGATCAACTGCCGACATGGGAAGCGACGATTGCTAACCCTAAGACTACGCAGATACCAACATCAGCCGGTGCTTGTGCGATTGTGGTATTCGGTGCGATTGCACGTATGACCAAGGAGAGCATCACTCCATTCATGGAGTATCTACAACGGTTCGATGCCGAGTGGCAAGCAGTGTTTGCGATCAACATTGCGAAGACACCAAGCAAGCAAGCGATAGCGTTCAGTTGCAAGGCGTTCAGTGATTGGGTTGCGAAGAATCAAGACTTACTTTAATAGGAGCTAACAATGTTAGAGGAACGAAAAATACAAAAGGCCAAGATCAGCTTGATGCGTAACCCCAAGTTCGCATTGCTCAGCGGTATCTTGATGGTGGGACGTACGTTTGTTGACGACAACACACCGACTGCTAGGACTAACGGACGTGACGAGTGGTATGGGCGTAAGTTCATCAACGAGTTGACCGAGAAGGAGCTTGCGTTTGTGATTGCACACGAAGCGTCGCACAAGATGTATCGTCACTTGACTACGTATAAGAAGCTACACGAAGAGAATGCAGGGTTAGCGAATGGTGCGTGTGACTACGTGATCAACCTGATGCTACAAGATACAGACCCCGAGCAAACCGTGATCACCATGCCACGGTGGAAGAGTGGCGAGAAGAAAGGTGAGCCGATGGGCTTGATCGATGAGAAGTATCGGGGTATGAATTCCAAGCAAGTGTTCGACCTATTGAAGCAGAACGATGATGGATCGGGCGGAGATGGGTTCGATGAGCATGACTGGGAAGAAGCAACGAAAGGCATGACAGAGCAAGAGAAACGTGAGTTGGCTAGGGATATTGACCAAGCCATAAGACAAGGACTCATGGCACAACACAAAGTTGCCGGTAAGGGTAGAAGTGGTGGTGACCGAGAGCTTGAAGATCTACTCAATCCCAAGGTGGATTGGCGTGAAGTCTTGCGTGAGTTCGTGAAAGCCACATGCAATGCCAAGGATACTTCATCATGGCGCAGGGTTAACCGACGTTATCTATCGACTGGTATGTACATGCCGAGCATGATCGGTGAGCGAGTTGGTCATATCGTGATAGCCGTAGATACATCGGGGTCAGTGGGTCAGCAAGAATTATCTGAGTTCCTTGGTGAAGTCAAAGGTGTAGCAGAGGAGGTGCATCCTGAGAAGGTTGACTTGATCTACTGGGGTTCAGATGTTGCAGGTCACGAAGAGTACGAAGGCAATGCGGTGGCTAACATTGTTAGTTCTACAAAGCCCAAGGACGGTGGGGGTACATCACCGAGTTGCGTGTCCGAGTATCTCGAAGAGAAGAAGATCGTGCCCGAGTGCATCATTGTTCTTACCGACGGATACGTAGGCAGTGACTGGGGTGGCAACTGGACTGCACCAATTCTGTGGACTATCGTAGGAGGTAATGATGTCGTTTCACCGAATGGCAAAACAATTCATATCAGAGACTAATGTAAAACTAGCACTAATGAGGAGAGATGAAATGATGATTGTAACTATTGGATACCAAGACTATGCGTTACCAACCAAGGACGCCATAACATTGTTAGAGCTACTGAGCAAGGCAGAGAGGTACGAGGACAGGTACGTATCGAAAGATTCCAAGGAGAACACAACAGGCGAAGCGTATCACACGTTTCATGTGTATGAGAATGACACGGTGTTCAATGCCAAGGTTATCCCTAACGAGAAATACCGAATGGCTAAGTTAGCAGGTAAACCCGAGCGCCAATAACAAATGTTATTAGGAGAATGAAATGGCGATAACGGAACCTATGGTGGAATGGTACTACGACCCAAAAGAATTTTTTATGCGGTATGGAGTACTTAACCTTGCGGATAAGTGGGCAGTTGTTAGATCCAAAGATGTCAATGACAACCACGTTCACCCTAATTTTGAGGTAATCACCGATTGGTTAGACGATCGTGAGACGGCAGTGGGATTTTTAAAATTGTTAATCAAGGAGTAAATTATGAGTATTAGTTCATCAGCAGTATTAGTAGAGTTGAATATCAGCGTATGGCCTGCGAGTAAGGTTGATCGAGAGACGACCGACGCAGTGAATGCTAACGCATCAGCAGTGCGGGATGCCAGCCAGACCAAGAAGAATCTTTTTGCAGGTACGAGCATGCGTAAAGATATCGACAAGTTCGCCGCCCGAGTGCGTCTGTATCACAACCAACACACATTGCCTTGGGCAGACAAGGGTCAACGACTTCTACCTACTAAGCTATTCATGGAATACAAGCAGACCATGGATGCACACGAGCACACATTCAATATGATGTGCAATAACTTCTATGCCATGTATCCTCAGTTGGTACAGGATGCGAGCGTAAGTCTAGGTTCACTCTACAAAGCAAGCGACTATCCCGATATCGAGGAAGTCAAGGGTAAGTTCGGGTTCAGAAGATCCGTCGATCCAATCCCTGAGAGCGGTGACTTCAGATTAGATGTGAGCATCAGTGATCTTGAGGATATCAAAACACAATACGAATCCAAGTTCAGCGAGCGACTCGCCGATGCGATGCGTGCACCGTGGGAACGTCTGCATACTACGTTAACTGCAATGTCTGAGAAGCTCACCGAACGAGCTAGTGATCAGAAGGTTAGGTATCACGACAGTCTACTGACGAATGCGCAAGACTTGTGCTCGCTGTTGACCAAGCTCAATGTGACCAATGATCCGAAGTTGGAGGAGGCCCGTCAAGACCTTGAGCGTGCGTTGGTAGGTGCAGACATGGACGGACTGAAAGAAGATTCGTTCGAGCGTCATGCCTTGAAGAACAAAGTGGATGCCATCATTGGCAAGTTCAATTGGTAAGGGGTAACAATGTTAGACCGACCATTAAAAGATAAGTATGCGGTGCGATGGGTAACAAGTCCCAACCCAAAGGATGAGCTATACATCATGCACTATGAGGTAGTGGACATTGTGAAAGCAATGATGCACGCAAGTGACCAAGTGATTTACACAACCAAAGACATTGATGAAGCTAAACGATATGTCGCTATGCTTAACAAGCAAGATCAACTAGAGAGGAGTTAGTAATGAAAGCATGGACTAAGTATCCGAATACATTTGATTCGGATGTTCTTGAGAAGGTTCCACATATTGTGGAAGACCGAGATGGTAATCAAGTTGAGGTGATGGCGCTTGACCCAATCAACGCTATCGTATTGGTAACTGAAATGATAATGGAGAATTTTAAATGATTGATGCAATGATGCTATCCAGTGTTTACATGGAGAAGAATAAGAGTAAGACCGACGTAAAGATGGACTCCAATCTATCTGAGATTGTGGTTGCGTTAGCTACTACTAATCCGACGTGGTCATTCGAGTGCATACCCAATCAGTTCAGAGATCGCATTGGTACGGTCTACGTATACGCAGAGGGACAACAGATTGGTTACCTTAACCGTGAGTATTCTAACCGAGCCGGTGGTAATGCAACTAAGGTTGGTAAATCCAATGATTACAGACGCAACGGAGAATTCACAGTCACGTCCGACAACAAGAAGGCCATTCGTGAAGCAAAGAAACGTTTCACGGTTAAGTCTATTAAAGAAATAATAAGCGAGAAGTACAGGGATGCTAGGGGTGTGATCGAGCAACAACGATACCGCAAGGGTAGCAGGGCAGGGGATTGTGTAGGTTCGTTGAGAGATGTTATGCATAAGTACACATTCGAAGAATCTCGGGATCAGTTCACTGCATTCTTGACCAAGCAACATAACAGTTCACAACTATTAAGTAAGCTCAAGGAACTTGATGAGTTGACTGCGGAGTTCAATGCAATCAATGAAATCGAGGAAAAGGTGAAGACAGGCGAGCATGTACTTATCTATACCAAGAGTGGTAAATATGTTGTTAAGACTATTGACAATGTACAATCTTATGATGATAATACACTCCCCGAAGAATACAGAGGTAAGCTCGGTATGCTGAAGTTGGTGGAGGTGAATCAGTGTGTATCGGATGTGGGATGCAGGACACATGACGATACGTTCTTAATTGTTACCTAACAATGTTAGGGGTTGAAAGGTATATATGAATACAGAGATGTTAAAACGTGCAAGGAAACTGTGGGCGGTGGAGTACATGTCCCACTACGAGAACAGGACGAACATGCGCAAGTGGGTGAAGGCGGTGCGTGTGGTCAGAGACAATGGGAACTGGCTTTTGTTGAAAAAGATAGGGAGGGCAAATGAAAATGCAAGCAACACTATCGTTTAATTACCCCGAGGATGAAGGTAGATTAGAAGACGCAATGCGTGCAACTGAGTACAAGGAAGCGTTACAACGTGTTGAGAAACGTATACAAGAACACTTTGACCATGACGACAGTCCTGAGTTCACCATAGCAAGTATCAACACAATAGTAAAGCTAGCATTGAAGGGGCACTTATGAGAACGTTTTGGCTATTCTTAATTTGGCTTGAGTTGTGCATCGTCAACTGGAATCTCAAGGACATCGTTCACGTACTGGAGAAAACGACATGACTGAACAAGAAATGATTGGGATTACCAATCAAGCTAGCAAAGAATGGCTTAAAGAATTTCCAACGCCCGAAGAAACGGCGCATCAAGTACCTAAACGCTTTTTGGAAATCTTTGCCAAACTGGTAGCAGAAAAAGAACGTGAAGAGTGTGCCTGCATGTCTGATTGGATTTTGAAAGAAGGTGGTGGCACATGGGGTGACGCAATCAGAGCAAGGGGACAAGAATGAAAACAAAATATCCATCTTATTGTTGCCAAAAATGTGGTGAATTGATTGGCTGGATTGGTCGATTTCTTCCGTTTCACAAATGCAAGGAGCGCAACACATGAGGTTT
>Ga0208257_1000209_pt1 | contig 19667 bp, 20 predicted proteins | sample CryBogCBH10Sep07_FD_184610 | JGI IMG/M metagenome (GOLD analysis project Ga0208257, IMG submission 184610) | Freshwater microbial communities from Crystal Bog, Wisconsin, USA - CBH10Sep07 (SPAdes) | ecosystem: Environmental > Aquatic > Freshwater > Lake | place: Crystal Bog, Wisconsin, USA... | reverse complement strand
GTCTAGTATCTTTGATTCTCTTGGATCGAATGTGGGTTCGTTGGGATCATAGTCCCAACCTGCCACTTCTCTGGTACTGGGATCTGCGCCAAATTCTCTACGATAGATCACTTTGCCATCTCTCTCGTGTATGTAGGTAGCACCTGGTTTCAATGAGCCCATATCACCAACATTTTGTATAGTCTACGATCTCACTCTGTCTAGAAACTTCTTTGACAAAATAAGCACAGGGTGGATTTTCATTATTGGTCAATGGCGTACATAATAATTGACCAGGACGCATCTTAGGAAAATACCACTTGACATCTTGGTACACATCTATGATATCTATATCCATAAACGAAGGACGGAAATCTCCCAGAGGATTGAAACAGAATGTCTTGAACCCTCGATCATTGAGGCTGGTCAAAGGCAAGATCTCCATCTCAGGACCTTGCGGATCTCCTACAATAGTGCACCAATCCAAGGGCATGGTCAATTCGTGTTCACCTATTTTTAACACCACTGCTGGTCCTGTGAATGATTCCAAGAAAATCAAGGGAATGAAGAAATGATCTGGATTTGAACTGTCACTGTTGTCCAGTACAGAAAATCTCAAATCTTCATCGATCTCATCTGGAAGTTCATTGAGGTGGAAAATCTTATTTTCCAGTGTTAGTATCTGCATTATATGTATTTGACCTTTTCTATATTATATGGGAATTTTGCCTCTTTGTAAAATCTTTTACGTTCAGTCAAATGACGCTTGGCATATTTTGTTGAGGCTGTGATGTCATATATCTGCACGAAATCCTTATCATCTGCTTTTCTTACACCACGACCTATTGATTGGATCACTCTGACGAAAGATTTTCCAGGTTCCAACAAGACCATGTTGAAAATGCGAGGTATGTTGATACCTACGGCGGCTACACCATAGGTGGCCACAGTGATACGCTTATCACTAGTGGCATGTTCTTTGTATTCTTCCTTGCGATCTTTGCCTTTGACTTCTCCGGATATGAAAACAGCATCCGGTATCATTTCTACTAACATCTTACCGCTGTCAATGCGATTAACTAAGACTAGAGTATTACCTGTTTCGCTGACTTTTTTAATTAGATCAGCCACATAGGTTATGCGAGTCTCGTCAGTGACCAGATATTTCAGTTCTTCAGCATAGCTGCCAAACTCCTTCCATTCAGCCGTCTGCACGATATTGACATGGCAGTTGCTGAGAACTCCGGCTTCCTGGAGCTCATGTGTCTTGATGCGATTGACTACATCGCCAAGACTGGCTCTCAATGTCTGGTATTCATGGTCTGCCTTGGGTATAGTACCGGTCAAACCCCAGCGTATGGGTGCGTTGGCCAGATTGTGAGTCAAGATTTTTTTTAATATTTCGGCTTTTGCCATATGACAATTGGATACCACCGCACCTTCTACTATATAATTATGATCATTTTCTATATGCAAATTATACACTTCGGAGGGTTTAACTATTTCTGTTTTTTTAACTAGTTTCATATAATCGTTTAATTTTCATTGCTGTTTTATGATCAAAATGATCATAATTTATATTAGGGTTCTGAGCCTTTAACCATTCTTTATCTACGATTAATACCTGGTAATTATTTAATTTGGCCCAGTTAATTAATGCTTGTAATTTTGCATTAAATTTTTCTCCTACACACAATTCACGAGGCTTAATTTCTATCACTGTTCGAGACACATGATCTATAAAATCTACTATATAGATGTTTTCATTATCGTTAAACTTATATTGAATTCTTAAATCCTCATAATTGGCATTTTGATTTATATATTGATATAGTGCCTCCCAACTGGATCTATATTTTTTTCCATTATATAGTGCCTCCCAATGTGTGTTTCTATTGTTTGAATTTGGAGTAAACTCTCCCGATAGTATTTTTTGTTTCATAATATCCGATCTGATTTGTTTATCAGCTTTGGACATTTTAACTCCGTACATACCATTACCGTTGCCAGAATTTTTCAAACTAATTTTATCTTTGATAACCTGTGATCTAGGGCCGCGTGTACCTATATTTTGACCTTTAGTTCCAGCATTCCATGATGCCCCTGTGTTGAGATTTTGTTTAATTATATTTCCGTATTTTTCCTGCACAGACTTACCTCCAATGGAAGATAATTTGGATTTAATTTCTTTCTCAGTTATTATTCCCATCAATAGATGATCTGTGTTCTTAGCCCATAAATTTGTTTTTGGATTCAAAAGTCGTCTGCAAAATTTACGTTTATTAGATTCTGTTAGCACATCACCGTTTGATAGCATGATCATACTGCCAGAATATTGCATAATTCGCGTTGTTTGATTTTCTTTAATTAATATAGTATTAAGAATATCGATCATTTGTTGTGATGTTTTTTTCATAAATAACTCTGCTTTAGATATGTGTATTTATGTTAGGAGATATAATTTCGTGATTTTCTGTCAACTGATCGGCACGAATCCATCCATCTTTTGTGAGAAATTTATGATTGCCTGTTACGTTGATAACAGAATCGTTATCAAATACCAGCTGGTACATTTTTTCTGTGGAGGAGTTGGTTAAATTTTTATGCTGGGCAATCACTATGTCGATCTTAAATTCTTTAGTATTTTCGGAATAGTTAATTACACTATCCCCAGGTTTAATATTTTCAATTTCAATATAACCGCTGGGTGTTAGTACTTTATTATCTTTATCAAAGCATTCGTCCACCATGACAGTCTGGACACCGTCCAACATCTCGGCCAGGGTCAGCAGTTCTTCTTCTTCACGACTATTCAGTGATTTTTTGTCTAGAATGTTCAGACTCTGCCAGGTACAGATAGTGTGCGTCTTGCCTAGGTCTTTGCGATCTCCAAAATAGACACCCACGTCTAATCCGCAGTTAACGAAGTCTTCTTCAGTCTGTGTGACCAAATCCTTGTTGGGCACTATAGTTATGGTACGACCGTATTTTTCACAGATTTTGCTCAGAGTAGCGGTGGTTATGGTCTTGCCAAATCCTGTAGCGATTTCCTGCATACACTGGGGATTTTTTAAGAACATGTTAACCACTTCCACCTGATCTTCTCTCAGTCGTATAGGTTCTCCGGCAAATCTATGTCCTTCAGGCCAGGTAGTATCACCCCAAAAATCCATGGAAATTTCAGGAAAATCTAGGTTGATAGGATTTCTTAGGTCTTCCACTTCTATATAGAAATTTTTACTTTCTAAATATTCTAGGACCTGCGGTAGCATGCTCAAGTAGGTGGTTCCTCCCAGACCAAAAAAACTCACAGTGCCGTCCCAACGACCTAATTTATAGGCCGGACGGAAGCGAGCAGTGGGGTCTTCGTACTTGAATTTCTTGACTAGGGCCTTGCGTGTATCGAGATCTAGATCTTTGATATGCACATTGACTTCATCTTTGATCACTATCCTTGCAGTTGCCACGTGAGCCTTTCCCTTATGTTTTTTAATTTTGAAATTTCTGAAAAAATCACCAAATTTTCATGATTTTTCATAAATTCTCTAACAGTATGATGTGCAGAATGTGTGCCTAGGTTTATCACACAGTTAAATCTTATTTTACTTTTTAATACGCTCTTGGGCAACTTGGTGCTGACAAAAACTATCTTGGTATTTTCTGTGATAGGATTGTTTAGACCGTTATTTTTCACGAAATTATTGAAATCTGCATCAGTTTCATTAGGCAACCGGAACATGGTGCTGATTTCGGAATTTTCTATTCCTCTACTGAGGATGAAATCATAGGCCTGAGATATTTTTTCCAGTTCATTGCCTCCGGGTATGATAAAAAGACAAGGCTTCATATGGTCTACGATGTCATTGAGGCAGTCGATAGTGATTTTTTGGCTGTCTATCAAGGTTATATGATCGTAATCGTGATTTAGGAACTCTCTTACAGGCTCTGACAGAGCCTTTATTGAAGGATGCTGGTTCACAGTTTCATCCCAGATTAAAATTCCTCGTTTTCTTGCTTCAAAAACGGCAGAAAGGACATCTTTTGATTCTAATTCTGGCAAATTTTCTGGTTTATTGGCAATTTTTAGTTCTTTATTTTTCAAGACTAACATAGGCAAGTGTTGTTCTATGTTTTCTACGATTTTTTCAGTCTGTAGGAAATAATCTCGCAGTTCTTGATCGATTTCGAAATCACTGTCCTTGACAAAATCCATCAAAAATCGGATTGTAGTTTCTTCTAATGACATAAACCACGCACTCTGCTCACTGTCCCACGAGGCAACAGTGATCTTGTCTCTTTGCTCTTTTATTTTCTTGATGCGTTCCTCGTCAAAAGGAAATTCTAATTTCACACTGAGTCCGTGATCGGCATGATCTACGATAGATAATTTTTTCACGGTCTTAAGTATCCTCAAAGGCAGTTTGAATATCGGATTATCTAGATTATCTTGTAGATCTGTGTTACCCAGAGCCGACGAAAGGAATGATTGATAGTGACGTAGTATCCTAACGGCAGCGGCTCTCTGTTTTTCGGTCAGACCAATGCCTTGATAATTTTGATCATCGAAACTGGAGAGCATGGATTCATCTTTGGGATGTAGATTACATAGACCCTTGGACAGTACACGTATGAGATCTTCAATATAGATGATCATAGAGCGATATCCTCAAGTCCTGCGGCTCGTAGTTTTATGATGTTTGACAATTGCCACTGTTTGATATCCAAAGCCTTGATAATGCCTAGCCACTGATTCCTCAGCATGGCAAATTCGTTGATGATCTTTTCCATGTCTACCACATCTGCCTCGCCTTCTACATATTTTTCACAGTCACGACTGCTCAAGGCACGTTGATAGTTCTCTAGATATTTACGGAAGGCCTTTGATCGGATCCTGCGCAGTTCGATGTTGAGATATTCCAACACAGCTTCAATTTCTTGAAGCTGGTTGAAACGATGCTCTACTGTACCAGGTAACTGTGCCGACATCTTTTCCACATTACCGTGTACCTTGACTTCAAGTTTTGCATCGTCTAGCTCATTGTAAAAATGATCCAGACAGTTTGGAAGATGTGCTATGTCTTTCGAGACTTTAGCATACCAACTCATCAATAGTCCTCGTCGTCTAATCCGTATTCATCTTCTTCTTCCTCTTCTACTTCATGCTCAACCACCAATTCGATAGCGGCATCGAGGTGAGGATCATAGCCCATAAGGCCTTCTAGGATACTGACTTCTGTATCCTTTCCGACCAAATAGTCTACGTAATGATTAGCGGCAGTTTCACGATTTTTTTCTGGAATATATTCTTTGAATGTATCCCACATTTCTATGATCAATGATTCTTCCATTATGCTTCCTCTGTGTCTTCTACGGTTGTTGTTAAATTGACCGCGGCCGAGTGATCCCACTCTTCCATGATCATCTTCAGTTTATCTTCGGTCCAGTTCTTGCGGAATTCAGCGATGATCTCGCCTGTTGCTTTACTGGTATAGGCTAATTTGTTGCCTACTTTAGATAATACACCCATTTTCTCGAACATGTCAACCAATCCACTGGTTGGAGACATACCTGTGGAATAGGGAATCTTGACCTGCACAGTTTCGAAGGGTTTAGCGTATCGAGTCTTCATGATCTTACAGGCTGAACGTATGCCCAACACGTCTGATACCTTGTTGCCATCCTCATCCTCTTTGAGTTTGAGTTTTTTCATAGCAACCACAATACTTGACGCATAGACGAATCCTTGTCCACCTGAGATCTTGTCATCCGGATCAAACATATCCTGTGACGCATAGGTATGATTGGTACAGACTAGTCCGACATTATAGCTACCGAACATGTTGACACAGTTACGGACCAAGGCTGTGAGTGCTTTGGGCTTACGGCCCATGTCACCTTTCAAATCACCTGCTTCGAACTGATTGATGTCAGTCGGAGTCAATAACATGCCCAACGAGTCGATGACAAAAAGAACCTTTGGGCGGTCTTCTAGCGGCATTGACTTGTATTCATTCATGAATTCATGGATGGTTTTTGCCACATCATCAATCATGGCCATGTTGAGTTTCAACAGTTTTTCTGCTGAAGTATCCACACCCAGATCCAACAACCATTTCTCGTCAAGTGCGTTTTCACTGTCGATCAAGATAGTAAAAATACCCTGTTCTTGGGCGTGTTTGATGATATTACCTGAGCAGATATATGATTTACCTGCACCTGATTCTCCAGCGAACACCGTTACCTTACCCAAAGGGACTCCTTTGAAGAAGTCCCCCGAGATGAGATAGTTAAGAGAGTAGTTGCCGGTCGAGATCCAATCAGTAGGATCGTTAAAACCAATTCCGAGTCCATCAATACTTTTAGTGATAGATTTTCGGAACTTTGAGATATCAAAGCTCTTCGACATGGTCTATCTCCTTAAGATTTTTGTTGTCTAGCGCGGATCATGTTGATGATATCGGCAGCACGGCTACCTGCTTCACCACCTGCTGATTCTGCGGCCGGTTGTGCCGGTGTAGTATCAAACGGAACATCATCATCTTCACTAACCGCTGGAGCAGAAACTGCCTTAGCTGGTGCAGTCGGAGCAGAGCCTGTTGCGGCACCACTACCACCCATACCTGCTGGCTTGAAGTACTGACCCCAACGTTCCATGTCAAATGCTTCGCCGTCTACTGACGCTTCAAACATTTCTTTCATGACCTTGAGTTCAACTTCACCTGGCTTTTTAGGCAAGAATGATTTCAAATCAAATAGACCATACTGCTTGATAGCCGCATTTTCTTCTTCACTTAATGCACGTTCACGGCGTGCCCAGTTGCTTGTAGAATAGTCTGCGTAACCACCTTTTGATGTTTTTGTGATCTTGAAATCCAAACCACGAACGTAGTCTGTTGGCAATTCTTCGATCTCACTATCCATCAAAGCATTCTTAACGATGTTGAAAATCTGGCTACCGATGATGAAACGGCGGATTGGATTCTCTGGAATCTTACCATCTTCTTGCAGTTTGCTATCAGTGACGAACCCTTGGAAAAGATATGATTTCTTCTTCCAATATTTACGACCCATATCTTCTAGGCTCTTGTCTTTGAACCAAGGACGTACCTCGGTCAAGATTGGGCAAGTCTCACCCCACATTTCCATACATGGTACCTGTACCTGTACTGGTTTTGAATTGGTTTCACCTTTTACTCCGGCGAATGGCAATTTGATCATCGCACGTTCGATCCAGAAAAATGTGTTGTTGGGATCTGCATCTGGCAAGAAACGAACTGTTGTTGTTGTGCCTTCTGCGGCATTCCAATGGGGATATATTTGATTGTCTCCACCTGAGGAACCGTTATTATTTTGTGAGCTTGCTTGTAACTTTGCTCTTATTTCTTGAAGCGTGGCCATGGTAATTCTCCTTTATATTTGCCTATGTTGTACTACATGCCTGTTTCTCAAAACCAACTGATTGAAAGAAACTTTTTGCATACTGTTATTGTATGCTAGTTTATTTATCTCTACAAGAGAAATATTATTTTATTTTGAGTTATTTTGCCAAACCTGATAACTTACGGATAGTATCTAATTCCGAATTTTCGTTTTGCGGTTTTGTTAATTCCCAATTTTGAGCATCTGGACGACCTAACATACCTTTTACAGTATCTTTAACTGCCGCTAACGGACCTGTCTGTTGTGGTTTGATATTCTGTACGCCTGGAACATTGCCCGGAATTCCTCCAGGACCCCTACCAGGAACATATGGCTCTCCACCTTCTTCAGCCGGCATGATATTTTTACCAGGATGACCGCCAACATCTCCTACGCTTTCGATTTTACCACGCAGATTTCCGATCAGTTCTTTTAATCGAGCCAGTCCGTCGTGTTCTACCTTGCCATGTTTCTCTGCCCAATGGTCGCTGAGCTTTTCCATAAACTGCATGGCCAGGCTTTCTGCGGCCTCGCCGGCTTCGTCACCGAATTTTTCAGCTATAGATTTTTTAACATCTAGAGCGATATTTTCCTTACCGTTGAATGGTCCAACATCTGGATTGTCTCTGTTGTATCTACTCTTGACCAGTTTGGCTATTTCCTTGATCATGCCTTCCTTGGTCATGAGTTCGTTTGGTTTCCCGCCCATCTCCTCGTTCTCCATCGTTGGTGCTGGCATCGCGCCTGTTGGTGGTGGTACTGCGCCAGCATCTGGAGCTGGTGGTACTGCTTCTGGTGCAGGAGGCGCTGGTTCAACCGGAGCTGGTTCTTCTCCGCCTAGACCCAGTGTTGTTAGTAGTTCTGGATAGCCTTCTTTGGCCCATTCAGCGAACACCTCCATAGCATCCATATCTGGAAATTCTCTGGCCGCTACTTCTAATTTTTGTTTGAGTTCATCGGGGAAGGTAGCACCCATAGATCCCTCTGCATCATCTGGATTTATAGCTCCTGAGAAGAAATCCCAGGCTGTCTGACCGTTTGGTCCTAGACCCAGTTGTTTCCCTGTGGATTCTTGATCAGAGATCGCTTTCTTTAACAGATCGATCTGATCAGGTGTTAGTTCGCCGCTTTCTATAGATTCAGCCCACTCCTCAAACGCTTCAAATGTTCCTTCTTTCTGAGATGATTTTTCGGTCTCTCTGCGTGCTTTATCACTGAGATTGTATACCTTGCCTTTAGGATCTTTGTGGTCTGCTTTTTTCCAATCGCCTTCTTCTTTCCAACTAATAACTTCATCTTTTTCGTTTTTAGTTTCGGTGCGCTTTTCTGATACATAGGCTTCTAGATCTATTTTATTCGTTTCACTCATGATGCGATGTAGCAATGGGAAATATCCGGCCAACTCTTCTTGGAAGTTTGTCTGTGTAAATTTTTCTTTGTATTCTTCCATGGTGACAGCATCCATCTCTGGCATGCTGTCCATCATTGGATCTGGTTGGAATGTTTCTGCCCATGCTTCGTAGTGATGACGCTTACCTAGTGCCTCTATAGTTGCCTTGAGTTCGTTCATGCGGCCTATGGCTCGCTCTGTTATGCCCATTGCGTCATCGTGCAGGCTTGTTCTTTGGATCTTTCTATGGAACTCGCCTAGTTGAGCGATTTGTTCGCTCATGCCTATGATTGCCTTGCCTGCCGGATCGTGCGGTACTCCACCGTGATCCACGTGTTGTGCCATGGCGAATGCGCCTGCTGGATGTATGAAAGGATATTTGAAACGCTCACCGTCTGCGTTCTGAATGAATATGGCCTTGATGTTCTTGCGTTGGCTGCGTGCCCCTGGGAATGTTTCTTCTACCGGACGAGCGTGGCGCACGATGACTTCTGTAGCACCCCGTACCGCACGGCTGGTTTTTCTTGAGCTCTTTTGGCTCCATTTGCTTTCGTTCATAGTTGTCATATCTTCTTCCTTGGCTCCCTGTGTCTGGGCTAGATGTTGGAAATCATTTTTATCTAGATTTGTTTTTGCTATATCTCTGGTGTCGAATCTCAATAGTCTGCGCATGGCGAACATGCGCATTTCACGTAGGAATGCGAACCATTCTTTCTTAGCAGGCGCATCTTGATTTTCTGTGATACCCTGGCTGTAGTAGACCTTGAGGCTACCACCGTCGTTGATGCTGATGCTCACACGACCTAGGTTAGTGCCTTCTAAGACAAAGTCGAAATCAAAGAAACGAGCATCTGCTGGATCAGTGACCACAGCACCGTTTTCGTCCCCCATTTCGAGATTGGTAAAACGGCTGCGCACTTTGTCGAATAGATCTTGCGATATTATCTGTATAGGTTTCATATTCTATATTTATATCAATACGCAGTTATATAGATAGGCATGGGCATCTCATATTCTTCGAATTTATCCTCACGCATTTTATCGTAGATGGCAGGATCCCAGTCCTGTAGTAGCATGATCATACGTACCGCTAACAATAGGCTAGAAACTAGATCGTCGCCCGAGCCTGTTTTGCCCGCAAAACTAGCGCCTTTGGCCACATAGAGTTTTAGTTCTGATATCAAGGGTTTGCTAGATATCTTCATGCGATTGGTTTCTATAAGATGTTTTAATTTGGCACAGATAGCGATCTTGCTGGTATGTGTGGTGTTGAATCCCCTGCGGAATCTGCGTACATGACCTTTCTTTACAGGCTCACTGAGGAACATTCCTGGTATGCTTTCTTCGCCCATCTCTTCTATGACCACTAAAACAGCCTCGCCGACTGTGTTATTTTCTACTGAATAGTAGATGCTGGGTTGCATGCCCTGATTGTTACATTCGTCTGATATGTATTTGGTTATCTCTCTCAAGACACGGACCTGCCCTTGGACTGGCGTGAGATTATGATGCCATTCTCCTACCTGATCAAAGGAGGGCAATTCCAGTATCTGTATGCCTGCAGAATTACCGCCTGTGCCCAGACTAGGATCCAAGGCTACCACATAGGTGCATTTTGGGTCGATCTTCTTGTACCAACGAACCTGTCCCATCTTCATGATGGGTTCTTGGCCCTGTAGGTCAGCTAGTTTGATACTGCTGATCAAGGTCTCATCATAGACTAAGAATTCACAATTGGAGGAGACTATAGAATTGGTGTAATATCTATGTCCGTCCTCTACCTCTATAAGATCATAAACTGCTTCGCTCTTATCTAGCTCAAGTTTGCTAACCAGTGGAATATCTCCGATCGATGTTAACACCGTATCACCTATTTTGAATCCTTGTGCTGTTTTGTATTCAGTATCTGACACATAGAGTTTATGATCAAATGTGCATTCTATCCACAATCCCTGTTCAAACTCTAATCGAATGATGGGCCTTACCCCCATGAGGCTGACCCCAGCAAATGGGCGGAACCCTTTGGGTGTTAGGACTTTATAGTTATCAAGGTTAGGATGGAAAATCGTCGTCATGGGTTAATATCTTGTAAGTGTTTTTATTTTCGTATTTTAGCGCATTGATCAAAAAAGTCACCTATAGTGGTTGTGAATATATTACCTGCTTCGTCTTGTAATGTTATTTCTGTATTACCGTGGAGGCAATCATGCTCACGGCGGAAGCGTTCTTCCCCGATGCGGCTACGTTCTACATTGGCCCATTCTTCGTCACGGTCTGGATGCTCGTTCCAATAGGCTCGGAAAGGAAAGAATCCATTACGGCCTACAGGTGTAGCATTGCCGTGTTCATCAAACAGCTTGTTGGCTTCTTGCCAGATCTGTGCGAATTGATCTTCGTCTGAGTTAGGTGTTGATGTGATGATGGCCTTACCACCAGTGGCCAGTGTTGGCGATATACTAGTCCAGAATTCACTGGCGATGTTGGGTTCCACGAAGGCGAACTCGTCTGCGTAGAGCATGGACAAGCTCATACCACGACCTGTTGTTTCTGTAGTTGTCTGTGCTACTATACGGCTGCCGTTGTCGAATTCTATGCTCTGTTTGTTGTAGCTGGTCACACCACAACGTATATGATTAGGACATAATTCGTAAGCATAGCGAACACGATTCATGATCTCTTGTGCGCCTGTGTATTTGTGAGCGGCAACCAATATGGTTGAGTCCGGCACGAACATGGCGAACCATAGGAGATAGCCCGCCGCTGTTGTGGTCTTGCCAGTCTGGCGAGGCAGTAGATTTACATTGAATCTGTGGTTATGATAGGAATCTATCAAACGTCGTTGATAGTCGAAAGCTTCATACTTCAGCTTGCCTTTGACCGGATGTTGGATAAAGAAAAAATTATCTAAGAAATGGTGTGGTCCCGTGACAGGGTCACTACACATCTGCAGGTCGATGATATCCTGCTCAGTCCACTTCTGTGCCACGTGAGCTGTTTTTACTAATTTTCCGTCGAGGTTCTTTGATCCCATGATAGTATTTACTGAAAAAAATAGCCCCCGTAGAGGCTATTTGGAGTGTTGTATTTTACTTCTGCATCATACGTTCTACTTCTCGTATGTAGTAGTTCATAGAATTAATAATTGCCTCAACATTTTTTCTTGGTCGATCGCTAGCACTCCCACTCATCGGAGCATCACTCCATTGGCTATGATGAGGGCTATTTGGATCTGGTATCGGCATAGAATCTAGTTTTTTCTGCCAATAGGCACGTTTGTTTTTCAAATCGTTGAGATAATCTGGTTCTATGACTGGGGTATTCATGCGTGTTCGCCATTTATACCCGTTGCCCTTATCGATTAGTTTATCTCTAGGGCCTGGTTCACCTATTTCGTAAGGACCGTCTTGACCTTCTCTCAGTTCAGATTTTTTTTTTGAGACTCGTTTACGAACTCTCTGTATTCTGCCATCAATGATTCAAATGTAGCTGTTGGTAAATTGCTCTGACGCTTTTCACCGTTAGATGTTTCACCGCTACCTGGTTGATTTGGTTGATCGGCAAACTGATTGGCTTGGAATGCCTTGTGAGCATCTGGACGATTTGGAGTAGTAGCTACACCTGGAATACCATACTCATCCATGCCTTCGTCTGTTTCTTCCTCGTCGCCTTCCTCGTCACCTTCTTCATCATCTCCACCTGCATCATGCATCTTGTCGATAACTGAACGCATCTCGTCACCAGCTGAATGGCTGCCAACGGCTGTTACAGGAGTAGCTACCAGTGCTGAAGGTTCTGTTTCAACACCTAGATGTTCTGCACCAACTTTTTCTACACCAGCCAGCTTCATGATAGCACCCAGCATGTCGCTGAGCTCTTCACCTGAACCTGCTGTGATATTGATAGTGGCCGGTGTTGAAGGTTTCTCCATACCGCTCATCATGCCCATCGGGCCGCATTCGTCTAGACCTAGATTCTCTTTGACGATATTTGGATTCTGTGAGTCTAGTTCAGCTAGACGCTTGAGTACGTCGATCATTTGCATAATTATTTCCTTGTTGGATTATAGTCGCTCTGCTTGATTGGACTATTTGTATACTGTGGGACGTCATTTGTTGTGGCACCTGGATTCTTCATGACATCATCAGGCTTGCCTCCAGGAATTTCTTCCCCACGAGCTTTACGCTGTAATTTCAGGAGATCGTTGAGTTCTTTAACGAAACCTGAATTGTATTTGTCACCATAGTAGTCTTCGAACTGTGGCGAACCTGCTTCCTTGTAATCTGGATCATTTAGCAGAGCACCTTCACGCTTTGGTTCTTCGTGTTGATATTCTTCGTAGGGCTCACCTGGACGGCGTACCACTAGATTCTGCTTGCTGACCTGTAGACCCTGTGTTAGGTATTCTGTCAGCTCCTGTTGTGTAGTAGGATAATCCACCACCACCTCATAGATAGAAACCTCACAGTTCTTAACCTGTGGAAAATCCAATGGCAGTGCCTGTATGGGTGTGACTCCTACTTTCTTAAATGAGTCAACCTTGAAGCGGTCCATCATGGATTTTAATTTGGTCTCTTGTTCTGTGGTAAAATCACCGGCCACTTTTACACGGAAGGGGTATTTTTTAGACAGCACATTTTCTTGTAGATATTCTTTGAAAGTTTTCATAGTGTATTATTTATTCAGATTCTTCAGTTTTTCCAGGATTGAGTTACGGTCTGTGAGTATGTAACCTTCTCCTTCTACAGCATCTTCTTTGCCGTGTTTCTTGTCTATGGCCAGCTTTTTCAGCTGTAGATCTACCATCTTCAGCTTCTTGTCAATCTTGTTGGTCTTGGCAGTGATAGCGGCATTCAGCATGTTAGTTGCCACTTCGAATATACGACTACCATAGCGAGCTTCTACATTCATACCTAGATCCATTAGGTCGTCATAGGCCTGTTCTGCCTTGGCCGCCAGTGCATCTAGCTCCGCATCAGCCATGTCACCTAGTCCCTGCACTCGAGGTAGAGCGGCGGCGATCTTGTCGAATTCTTCTAGTTTATCCTGTAGGCTGATAACAGGCACAGGTGCTGGTTGTGGGTCTGGTTGTATTATGGGTTCTTCATCGCTGGGTGCGATGTTTAGAACCTCTTCTAATCTTCGTGTCATAATTTTATTTACCGCTTTTTACCACCCTGGGAGAAAATATCTCCTTCATTTAGAACCCGGAATTTCATGCCCTGTTGTTTTGCCCACTCTGTGGCCACAGACCACTTGGCCATATTTTTTACATACTGGGCCTGATTATAGGGATTCTTGCCCACCCGTTCTTTCAGTGTCTGATTGCTGGGTTTGATCTCTATGATCTCTGCATGCTTCTTTTTGTTCTTGTCTGAATAGATGATAAAAAAATCTGGTATGTAGACCGTGGCTTTTCCAGTCAGTGGATCACGATAGGGTATGCGTACATTTTCACTGGCCCACTGTTCTATAGCTGGATTGTTGTCGCAGAAAGCACAGAACGTAAATTCCCATGAGCTACGATAACGAGGTGCGTGATTACCTATATACTTGTCAGGGTTCTTAACGGTGTAGACACCTTGGCTAAATTTCAGACTCATGCTTGTATGTTTCTTAAAACTTCAGCATTAGCTGTGAAATTTAAGGCATAGCCCAAGAAGCTGGTTTTAAATCTGTTGTAGTTTATGATCTCACTGACTAGAGCACTGATCTCTACTGTGTCTAATGATCGTATAGTATCTAAGACTTTCATAGGATTGAAATTGTCCAGCTTGCTCTGCTTCATTAAGATCACAGCTATGTTGTCTGCTGCCGCCTTGTCGAATCCTCTGCTGGTAAAAAATCCAGTCATGGCAGTATATGTGCTGGCATCTAGTTCTAGAGGTTGCTTGTAATAGTTGTCGAATGCCTGCACTGTGGCATTGGTTGGAGCAGTTGTGGGCGGTAGATTGCTGTATAGAGACATGCTTATTTTCCTGTTACTGATACTGGTGTGGTTATGGTTAGATTACCACTAGAAAATTGACTATTGGGCAGTATGACTCCAAGACTTCCGCCTTGGCTCGCACCACCTAGGGCCGCATTGGTCAGGCCGTTTAGATTAAATGGACCAGAGCCTGTTAGTGGACCTAGTCCCACATTACTGCGGGCTATGTTAGCCAAGGCACTGTTGGCCAAACCGCTGACTTCACCTAGCACGCCCTGTGTAGTGAGATTTTTAGCGTTCTTGATAGTAGTCGCAGCCTGTAGTGCCGCTCCTAGATAGTTGCCATCTGCCAGGCTATCGAACACACTGTCGGCACCTGCTATGACACCACCTTCGCCGAACAGCGTGGCACTGCCATTACCGCCCACGCTCAATGGACTAGGAGTCTGATCATAGTACTGTGCGATGAACTGGCTGCCATCCTTGTTCTTCTTGATCTTACCTGTGGCATAGCTGACCGCTTCATAGGCCACTGTCATCTTGTTGCTGAGTATTTTATTAGGTTCTGATTGATCTAGATTGTCGTGTGTCCATTCTGTGACCAGTGGGTTCACTAAGGTCATCTTGGTAAAATTATGTTGATGTAGCACATAGATATCTATGCTGATAAAAAAAGGATTATCTTGGCCTGCGTTCAATCCAAAAGGATAGTCTTTGTTGGCATACTTGCTGCCGCCATATTTGTTAGTCAAGGCCCAGTTACCTCTGTAGTCGCCATAGCGGCCGTCGGTATAGTAGTACTTGTAGTAGTTGGTCCATAGACCGTTGGTTAGATCACTGTTGTCATCATGAAATTCCATGCTGACGGGATTGTATTTTATACCAGTCTGTATCACGGTCTTTTTATTATATTGATTTACTACTTCATTGGCCATGGTAAATCTAGGCATGTCAATTTTTTTGACCAAGAAGCCTATGTCCTTGGCACCACCATGTTGTTGCCAACTGGGGCTTTTGACCACATTGGCTTCTATATTGAATTGAACGAAATATAAGAAACCAACTTTGGGAGCTCGGGCATAATTGTTCTGTACATAGAGACGATTGGCGTGCTGATAATCTCGTAGATTACCGGTGGAGTTAAGCAGTCCACCTGCGGCACCGCTTAAGAAATTAGTAAAAGCATCACTCATATGATTATTTAGTGCCGTAAAAAAGCCCGGTTTTATCCGGGCTCTTTACAGTGTTAGGTACGATTAGCCACCTAGTGCCAATGAGCGTACAGTACGTCCCACGTTAGTGCCAAGTCCTGTTGGGTTACCACTACCGTCTATCTGTAGAGCGTTGTCATAAGTGATGCTCAATGATATATCCATTGGATCACTCTGGCTAGAGTAGTCACCGCCTTGGTAAGTAACCTGGTTGATATAGCAACCATAGTATTCGAAAGTTTCTAATGTTGTCGGAGTAAACGCACCATTACCACCGTCTAGTAGCTCGACACGCATAGTGAACTTGTAGTCGATACCACTTGCCGCAGATGCCTGTTCGAAGAAATCGAACTGCTTCTGTAACTGCTCGCCAACTTTCTGTGTAACAGCGTTGGTAACGTCATCACGTAGCGTTAGTTTAGCGGCAGCGAATGAATGCTTACCTGCCATTTTTACCGTGGAGTTATAAACGTGTAGTTTGATCTCTTCAAAGCTGAGTTCAGGACGAGTCACGTTCATAACCTGTTTGGTTAGTTCTGTTGTCGGTGTGCCAGCTACACCAAAATTGTCTAGCGTAACGCGAAAGCGATACTTTAATTTTGGCATCAACAGACCTTGGTTGCTGGAACTTTGATCTGTTGTTAGTGGTACTGTAAATCTTGTTAAACTTGAAACTGGCATCTTATATGCTCCTTATCCTATGTATTTACTTATTGTGTTGAGCCTGGAAAACCTGATCCCAAATTGCCGGAACTGATAGCACCAGTATTCAACAATCTCAATGGAATGTAGATAAACTCAACAGCTTTCACTGGTTCTATAGCGATGTCCATATACAACTCGTTGCGATCGATACGTGCAGGAGTATTATTTGAACTATCACAGACAACTAAGAAGTCATACAGAGCACGCTGACCTACTAGTTCTAACAGTAGGCTTTCTGCTGCCGCTTTTATTTCATTACGTGTCTGTTGATCGTTAGGTTCGAACAAGAACGGCTTAGCCAGGATACTCAATTGACGGCGTAGATATGCTACCAATCGTGCTACATTGATACGATCTAAGGCACTAGCACCTTGGCTACGTGTATATTGACCAAAATTTACCAGTCCTACACCAGGTAGTGTGGCGATAGGATTGATCTTGACAGTGCTCATCACATCACGTAGACCTTCATATAGGCTCACAGTCTTGAATTCACCTGTTGAATCTATATAGCCTACTGATGTAGCATTATCAACACCACCACGACGTGTACCAGCAGGAGCAAACCATGGATATGATTTAGCATCACTGTTGATGATCGTGCGTAACATCATATGGCTTGGTGGAACAACGATATAGTTACCGCTGTTATCTGTTGTGTAACCACTTGGATAGAACGCGGCCATATATGGATCATAGCTGACTAGGGCTGTTTCACCGTTGTCTGTAGCCAGTGCGGTATTGTTACCATAGGCAGTTAGTGCTGTGCCAGTTGGCTGTAGACGCATGCTAGTATCACCAACTACGAAAGCTGTCTGACCGATGTCTGTGTTTAGATTGATCAAGTTCTGTATGGCCTCTGGATAACCAGGGCAGGCCAACAGATTGAATGTCAGGGTGTCTGTATCACGCACAGTTGTATTAGTGTCAATCTGTGATTTTATTTTAGATACCACATAAGCACGTTGAGCCTTGCGACCAAATGTGCCAGACCCGTCTGTTTGTAGTGGAGTCACTGAGACCCAACGACCTGGAGTATACGAACTCATGTTGTCGTTCTCATAACGTAGATTCAATCCGTTATTAGCAGTGATGTCAATCTCATTGGCATTGTACTTTTTAACAGTAAATCCAGAACGGCGAGTATTCCATAAGCGTGTTCCTTTTGGATACAGTGCAGGATCTACGCAATCTGGATCTAAATAATTGCTGACTAATAGATCAGTGATCGGAGTAATATATGATGGACCGTCAACTCCGTTATCAGACCAACGAGCATCGTGGAACACCCAACCGTTAGGTGAGTGATGATCTGTTACATCTTGTAGATCCCATGCTTGTGTATCGCTGTTATAGACGTAGACATTTTTACCGTAGCTTTCTAGATCACCTAGGTCGATCCAGATGTCGCCTGCGACTAGATCGTTACCATCTGATTGAGTCGTTGGACGTGTGGCACTGACGATCGGTCCGTTAATATCGCTGTCTGGGAATGCAGTACTGTCTTTGTAACCAACCCATGTAGAACCATTATTGTATAGTATGTCTACAGTTTCTAGATTAGTGTCATACCATAGTGTGCCGTCTGCTGGAGTAGTGATCGGAGCACTGGTCTGTGCCTGATACACTAATGGTTTCCAGTTAGTAGCGATGACTTGGAATCCGTCGTCACTTGGAGCATAGTAGAAGTTCTGTGTTCCTGTCTTAGTAGCTTGATCCCAAGGTTGGAATCCTACTGCTTCTAATGGATTATGTGTTCCATCACTGAATTCTATATTACCACCTAGTGGGTGACTGATGCTGAAAGTCTGTGCTGATTGGTTGTATGTGGCTGTAACAGGAAGACCTGCGGCACTGATTGCGGCCTGCATATTGTAGGCTATGCTGGTTGAGGTGCTGCCAGCTATAGACACTGTCACAGAGTTACTCCATACACCAGTGGCGTTAGTAGCACGCATGATAAATGTGCTTGAAGTAGCCTGTGTTTGTGCTGTGCTGGAACCAGTCACTGATATAGTAGTAGCACCTGTGGCATTCTTGCGCCATAGACGGAATTCTGTAGTGATCACAGTACCAGTTGTGGTGATGCCATAATGATCTGGATCTGATTCAACGATCACAGTGCCAACAGGAACGTGTTGACCACCACTCTTGTCTATAGCACCATTGGCTGCCGCTGTGCTTGGATATACCGCTGTGCCGACTGAAGTCCATGCTCCTACAGCACCATTGTAGTATTTTACAACGATGTCTTCGCCATAGCCGGGTGTTGTTGTCTTGACCCATACACTGCCAGTTGGCCAAGATGTAGTATCTGGATATTGATAGTGGGGGCTAACTGCTAGTTGTAGAGTTCCGCCGCTCCAGCTGTTGTTCTGTGTCTGTACTTCAACCCACGCATTGCTGGAGTTCTTGTACCATACTGCATTAGGGAAGTTAGTGCCGTTGTCTTTGGTGATCACTACAGCGTAGTCGCCTTGAGAACCAAAACCGGATACAGGAGTACCTTCACCGTCTGTGGCTGTTGCTGAATTTGAATCATCAATGATCAATGGTGTAACCAGTGTGAATTTTTTACTTGTAGAATCCCACTCATTAATACCAAATAGACTGTTAGCAGTGTCGACCCAGTATGTGCCAGCCATTGGAAGACCTGCCGGAACTGAAGTACTACCTGCGATGCTGGCCAAGTCAACATCAGCGCGGATAACATAAGCACGTGAGCTTACACCAAGTACTGAATATGCTGCCTGGAGGCCGTATTCGTTTAGTTCTGAACCGTTGATTGGATTGCCACTAGTATCTGTGTAGAATTTTGGAGTACCAAATGTGTCTGTTAGATCGCGTTGGCTGGTCATCAACCATACCTGACCCACTTTGCTTTCTAGTGTGCCCTGTGCTGTTCCTGTACCGGAAGCATTGGCTTTGTTTGCCGCAGTGGCAACGAATATTGTAGGGACTGTGCCCGGAGCAGATGGAGTATAAAAACTCTGATCTATAACTGATACGCTTACGCCTGGTGATACGAGTGTGGCCA
>Ga0208257_1000207_pt1 | contig 19692 bp, 29 predicted proteins | sample CryBogCBH10Sep07_FD_184610 | JGI IMG/M metagenome (GOLD analysis project Ga0208257, IMG submission 184610) | Freshwater microbial communities from Crystal Bog, Wisconsin, USA - CBH10Sep07 (SPAdes) | ecosystem: Environmental > Aquatic > Freshwater > Lake | place: Crystal Bog, Wisconsin, USA... | reverse complement strand
GAATTGCACGGTGAAGATAATGACGGAAATCCATTAGCTATGGACGATGGTAAGCCATTGGTTGTGTCCAAGCGATACACCCTTTGCCTAGATGAAAAAGCAACGCTACGCAAAGATTTAGAAGCTTGGCGGGGCAAAGAATTTACCCAAGCAGAACTTGATGGATTTAATCTTGAAGTATTGCTTGGAAAATTTTGCATGGTGGCAATTACACATTCGGATTACAACGATAAAAAATACGCCAACATTGCAAGCATCAGTCAAGTACCGGCCGCTATGAAAAAGTTAGGCGAACCAACCGGTATCAATGAATTGTTGATATTTAGCCTGGACCCATTTGACCAAGCTAAGTTCGACAAGTTGTCGGAAGGGTTGCAAAACCTGATTAAAAAGTCTGCTGAATACCGAAATACTTTTGAACCACATTCGGTATCAGTTCCCAGCGAATCAGAATTGGATGACGATATTCCATTCTAGAAAGGAAAATGTATGAAACCAGCTATTAAATGTATTTTGACTGAAACCTATACCTTGAAAACTCATCAGGAAGTTGGGTACGATGACGAACAGGAAATAATTGGTTTCAACATGGAAGATTTGTCGGCATTTACCAACGCTATTGTTCGGGAATGTGCCGACAAAGTGTTGGATTCTGACAACAGAAATTTAATACTTCAACAATTAGGATAAAAATGAAATGTATTGATTGCAAATGGTACGCTGGCCAAGTCAGCGACCGATACGGAGTTTGCAAACGTTTTCCGCATATAGAAAACAAATCCCAAGAAGATTGGTGTGGTGAATTTAGTAACAAATTTGTTAACAAAAAACCTATAGAACTGACAGTTAATGTTCCAGATGGCAATGTAACTTATGACATTACAACCGACACCATGGTAACTAAACGGGGAAGAAAACCAAAAAATGCTAGTTAAAGAACGTCAAGCGGAAAGCGGGCATTGGTATGACCGGGAAGGCAACCCAGCATATACCGTAATTGGTAAAAACGGCAAACCTAGGGGAACTACGTTACGTGATGCTAGAGTTCTTAACCTTTGTCCTAGTGTGACCACAATCTTGGGTGTGGCGGCACGTCCAGGTTTAGATTTGTGGAAACAACACCAGGTACTGTTAAGCGCTTTAACATTGCCCAAGGAAGAAAACGAAACGGAAGAATCATGGCTTGAAAGGGTTATGCTAGATTCCAAACAAACTGGTAGATTGGCGGCCGAACGTGGTACAGCCATTCATGCGACCATTCAAGCGTTTTTTGAAGGTCACTTGATACCAGAAGCCATTCCAATGTGCCGACCTGTAGAAGAAGCTTTAAACGCACATTTTGGACCACAACTCTGGTTGCCCGAACATTCATTTACCCATAATGAACTAGGGTATGGCGGCAAATGCGATTTGTACGTTAAAGCCAATCACGCATTTACTGGCATAGTGGTTGATATAAAAACCAAAGAAGGCGATTTGTCTAAGGTAGATATTTACCCAGAACACGGGATGCAATTAGCGGCGTACCGCATGGGGTTTAATATGCCCCAGGCACGATGCGCCAATATTTTTGTATCAAGTACCCATATAGGCCAAGTAAAGCTTATAGAACATGATTTATCAGATTTAGACCGCTACTGGCTGATGTTTACCAAACTGTTAGAATTTTGGCAGTTAAAGAACAATCATAAATAAGGCGGTCAATGGGGCGTTGAAGGATGCAACAAGGTTGGAATTTTCCCCGTTTCTTCCCACCAGCTAATAGTTGCCAAATTCACGCCTACCGTTGTTTTTTCACAACTTAGGGTATGTCCTAATAAAATAATTGTTGCGTAGTGAAGTTTTCTTTAGTAAATTACTAATACGGCAACGGTGCCGTGATTAGACAAAGGAAAAAATCATGAAAGCAATTGACATTCAGTTAAGTAAAGTTGACCACTTGGGTATGTTGTTGGCCCAAATCGCTGACCTTGAAAAACAAGCAGAAACAATCAAGAACGAACTTAAGCAACAGGAAGGCCATATTGAAGGCAATCTGTTTAAAGCTTGCGTTACCTTATCCCAACGTGCGACCGTTGACAATAAAGCCGTATTTGCAGAAGCAAACGTGCCAGCAGAACTTATTGCTAAACATACAAAAACCACCGCAGTAATCACACTTAAAGTAACTTCTAAATAAGGAGTAGGAAATGTTGCAATCAGAAAAAGATGCAGAACGGTATTACCAGGCGCAAGCCAAGTTTGAACAGCGCCAGCGCATGATTGATAAGGGCTGGGGCGACAAAGAGGAATACAACAAAGTTGTTGCGCTTCAGAAAAGAAAAAGTACCCTTAAATCACTAAAGGAATGTTTACTTGGCGGCCTTTTGGGTGGCGCAATTGCGGTTGTAGTTGTTTACGTTTACGGTCTAAGAATAGGGGTGTACCATTTATGAAAGCGGCTAATGAAGTATTTGAAACCTGGTATTCCGCAAACTTTGTGGAAGAAAAAGGGGACGATGACATAAAAGCATTATTTAGGGAAGCTTTTGAAGCTGGCATGGTTTCAGGAATTTATTTTGTAGAAACCAATCTAACTACATTTGCAGAAAAACTAACCGCTGACTATGAAGGATTTCATGATGAATGAACATATTTGGACTGCCGCCGGAACCGATATTACAATCCGCTGGCGTTTAACTGGCTGGGTTCCGCCATCTGAACTGCAAGAATACAAAGATAAATGGAAGTATTACCAAAATCTTCCATTACGCAGTCTAGATGATGCGGCTAAAGAACAATACGAACACGTACTACGTAGGGCTAAAGTAGCCCGTATTCGTTAGTATTTACGCATATTAGGCAATGGGGCATCCTTTTGGGATTTCCCATGTGCCTTAGATGCTGGCAATTCTTCGTGTTTTTTAAGTTTATCTTCTAAACGATGTAATTCGTTTTCAGTTGATTTTTCGTGTTCACGCAGAACAATGTAATGTTCTTTTGGTGATTTACCAACTTTGCCTTTTACGGTGAAATTTGTAGCCATGTTATGCCCCTAATATTTTCAATGCGTTGTTAATTTTACCAATTCTGTCATCCAAACCCAAGGTACCGCCGTTAATTCTTTTAGTCATTTCGGTGTAATCTTTAGAATCAGCCAGGGCATTTAACCCTTTTTTGTTCCAAAACCATCCCGCTGACATAACAGCCCATTCTGGCTGTATTAACAATTCAGGGCTGGTCAGTAAGTCTTGTTTAATAGCTGAACCGCAGAACGCATAATTATCCTTGCCAGTAAGCTGTATTAAGCCCCTACCGTGGTATTTCCAACCATCTTCATAATCGGTATTGCCCATGCGCCCGGCATAGACCTTATTAGCTATTTTTTCGGGGTTGTTCGCATACTGTTCAGCCATGTTTCTATCAGGAAATCTACTGGGCCAAACACGCATAAGTCCATCAGCGGAGTAATGAAGGTTTTCTTCCAATACTCTAAAATTATTAGATTCATGTTGGCATTGCCCTATAAAAGCCGCTTGTCTTTCTGGGGTACTAATATCGTACTTATCAAACGTATTTTGTAACGGTTCTAACCATTTCTGGTCAAGACCTAAAGCAACTAATTGGTCATTGTTCATTTAATACTCATTTGTTCAGTAATCCACTTTTGTAGTGTTACTGTTTGTAAGGTTGTTGCGGCGCAGTCAAAAGCAAGTTGATTGTAGGCGGCGATTGCATCAGAAAGCTTGGTGGTTGAGGAAAGGCCGGACATGGCACCGGTACTGGTTGGCTGGCGCACCCCGTTAGCATAATACTGGCGTAGCAAAGCCAATTTCGCATCATATTCATTTTGGATTCCTTTTGTGGTTATTTCTTGTTGCTTCTTGATTGATTCATTTTCCGCTTGTTGCTTTTCTGCCGCAATACGGACCTGGTCTTTGTAAATAGTAAAATCCCTATCCCTAGTATGCCAGCCAGCAAAAAACACGCCGCATACAAATAAGATAGATAAACCAATTTTGATGTAATTTGCATAAGGAATCATTGTTGTTCTGGTTCGGCACCAGCCATGTGTTTTCCGGCTACCGATGCGGCCCCTGAACCTGAAACAATTCCTAGGGCGCCAGCCAGTTCTGTAAGACTAATTTCTTTACCAGAATAAATTAAATAAATTGCGGCACCAGCAACTACAAAAAACCCAAGCATCCATGCCCAACGTGCAATGTCATGCGTATTGTTATCACGTCCAGTAAGCAATTGATTAAAAATTTGGTTCATTTTTTATTCCATAAATCAAACAATACTTTGACTTTTTCTTCTAAAACAGCAACTCTATTATCTGTTTTAGCCAATACTATTACCAAAGTAATAAATGCCAATAACAATGGCCATATCTTAGCCAAAATGTCTAAGGTGTCCATTATTTTTGCGTAAAGTAATGTGCTACAAAACCAATAAAAGAACTAAATCCAGATACAACCATCATACCGACCCAAAACCCACCACGGCCTTTATTTGCCATAGCAAGCAATTCTTTAATATCGTGGCGCATTTCGGCTACTTCTTTTTCCATAGCTTCCACCTTTTGCCACATTACACCGACTTTAACTGGGTCAATATCTACCATATCTACACCCATTAAGATTTCATGATGAACGCTAAAGCGTAATAAGGCGGCAGATTTGCATTAGTTCCACTTTGACCAGCGGTTTGTGTTGTAGTCGTAGTTGCAACACTAATTCCAGTTGTTGCTGAATTAACGCTAATTCCAGTTACAGCATTTGCAGTTGTAAATGAACCGCCAAATCCAGAGCCTCCAGGACCTTGGAAAGATGAGCCTGAATTGTTTGTATAAAAGAATGTTGCTGGACTTAATGGGTTATGTAAATGTCCAGGGTCTGTTATTCCGTGTGAATGCCCTGGGTCTGAAACTGAAGAAGAAGATGTTGCGGTATGTGTATGTGATACAACAATGGCATCTTTTGAACCACCGGTAGAACCAACTGCATAAGATAAACCAGCGCCAATAACAAATTTATCACGCAAATCTGGGGTGCCATTTGTACCATCACAAATTACAAATCCAGATGGAATAGAACCAGTTGCGCCTGACCAAATTAAAATACAACCCGTTGGAACAGATGGTGATGTGGATGGTATTTGTGTAAGAATTCCAGCAATATTGTCGTATGTATCAATTAAAGTGCTATTGGCATCTTCTAAAACAAACTTATATGAATAACCAGATTGCAACCATAATTCATTAGGCAATTTGCCATCTGTACCCAAAATAATAGGGTTTTGATTAGCAATATTGCCGTTTGAAGTTGTATAAGTAGCTAGTGGGGTACTAGAACCAGCTTGATAAGTAAATAATTGGCCGCCAGCTAATAATGCGCCGGTAGGTCCAAGCATTGTTTGGCCGTTAAATAGCGGCGATAAATTTACAGAAGCCATATTATTCCTTTGAAGTCAGTTCTCTTAATTTTGTCATTTTACGCACCGCTTTACCAGCGCCATAAGCCATTGCACCTACCGCGCCAGGACTTTCAAATGGCAATGCGGCCGCGGCCATTGGACTTAAACCAAATGCCGCACCAATTGTAGCTACTGGCGATAAACCAGCTAAACCACGTGGGGCAATTGTTGACATTGATTGACCTGATAAAGCAGAAATTAAGTTTTTACCGGTACGTTTTTCTAATTCTTTGGCTAAATCGCCACGATAACCATACGCAGTATTAACGTTATTTCTGGTAATAGATTGCAATTTACGTAATGCAGTTTCAGGATTTGCTTTAGGGCCAAGGCTTAATGTGCGTTCAATTTCTTTTTCAAGTTCTAATGAATTTTCATAGTCTTTCATCAAGTTTTCGTATTCAGGAACTTGACGGACAATTTCATCTTTTACTTGATTACGCATACCAGTAATGATGCGTTGCGCCTGACTTTGTTTAGGATTTTCAGGATAAATAGCATCAATACGGCGTTTTAAAGCATCAAGACCCTTTACGTTATGTAAGCTTGGGTCATCTTTCCAATCTGCAACAACGTCTTGAACTTCTTTAATCTTATTGAGTTCAGCTTCGCCAACCTTGTATTTAACGCCTTTTTCGCCAGTTTCTTTAATAGAATCCATTAAGGTATTCATTTTGTTTTCAATTGGCGCAAAATCTAATCTGTATTTAGGAATAGGTTTGCCAAACTCAATTTCAGGCGATTTGAATACATCAACGGCTTTATCAGAATAGCTTCCCAAACGTTCATCACGCATGATTTGAAGCGCTTCTTTGGCATCATTTAAGACTTGCATTTTATCGGCACGGCCAGTTAAGTTTTCCCAAAATTCAGGACGGTTGTAAAGTCCTGATTTGAAAGCTTCACGAACAGTATCGGTACCAACGCCAGTTGTGCTACCCAATGTGGCGGCAGTTACATCGCCTAGGGTTTTGCCTACTACTGGGGCTTTTTCTGCAATAAATTCACCGGCTTTAACTACGCCTTTTCCTACTGTTGGTACGGCTTTTAATAAAGCGGCATTAATAAACCATTTAGCATCAGATTCATCCATGCCTGTTTTATCAGCAATGTATTTGGCGCCTTTATCAACGTTTTCACCAGCAAAATCCATAAGACGATGAGTAGCTTCTGCGTTATATGCTGGGTCTTGTGTAATACCTAAAGCTTTACCAACTGGTTTATCAAAATAATTTGTAACTTTGTTTAAAGCTTCTTCAGCTACTTTAGTATTGCCAACACGGTCAACTAATTTTGCTACTGGTTCAGCAACAAATTGTGCCGCGGCTGGGACTGCTCCCAATGCGGTATCTGCTAAAGAAGCAGTAGATTTCCCAAAAGATTTGTACCAAGGTTCAGATTCAGGTTTTACATAATTTTGTTCAATAAATTTTAATCCTGGAATTTCAATGTCATCGCCAGTATTAGATTCAACAGTTGATTGATAAGGCAAATCAGGGTTAATTTGTACGTGAACTGGGTCTTTAGCACCATGGGGACGAAACAAGCCTACTTGTGCCAAAAGTGAATCTGGAACACGTGGATGAATATCAATTGCATCCCCTTTTTCATGACGGCTTGTTCCTGGGGGTGCTACTAAATTAGGGTTTTTAATACGGTCTAAATAAAGTTGACGTTGTTCTTCTTTAGTTCTATACCCACTTGTAATAGGCAAATCTTCGCCTTTAGGATTTAATTCTTTATTGTTTTTCCAAATATCTTTAAGTTGATTTACTCTATCAAGCAAATCTGGTTGAAGATTTGCAGTATCAGATTGGGTTTTATTAGTAGTTATTGGCTTTGCATTGTCATAAATGCTTGGCGCACCAACGTTAACACTAACAGAAGGTGTTGCATCAGCGCCTAAAAACTTTAAGCCAGGGACTTCAATTTCGTCTGACATTATCTAAACTTTCCTTGTTCTAAAGCATGAAGATTAGACCATTTACGGTTAAATTCTTCACGTTGGTCTTTAGGAATGGTAGCGTAAATTTCGTTTGCTTTAGCTTTTGCTTCAGGTGAATTAGAAGCGGCCAAAGCATCAATTTGGGCCATACGAACATCATAATTATCAACCCAAGCAGATTTTAATTTTTCTGCTTGAATGTAACCGTTAACGCCACGTTTTTCAATAAGCTTGTTGTAAGCCTTATTAAACATAGTAGCGGCCTTAACAGTAGCATCTGCACGGGAAACAATGTCAGTTAATGCTTGTGCAGTTAAATCATCACTACCATTAATAACTTTGGCATCTGCACGGGATTGGTCTGTTTTAGCAGTTCCCATAACTTCAGAAGCGGCGGCCATACGTGCAATGTTTTTATTCAATATTTCTTGTGTTGCATTACCAATTAAATACTTTCCACCTTGGCGCAACAATTGACCTGGGCGATTGCCAGAAGCGGCAGAAATATTTTCCATAACGCCACGTGTATTTGCTTCTTGTTCTTTAGCGGCAGAAGCAACTGCATTGCTTTCTTGTAATAATTTTTTACCAGAATCCAAAGCAGTTTTTTGTTCTTCAGTATAGTTTGCAAGTGCTGGACTACCCTTGTAATCAAGGTATTGGTCATATTTAATAAGGTCACGGTCTTTAGCACTTGGTTTGGGTGTTTCAGTAGTACCACCGCCGCCAACTGCACCTTGACCGCTACCAAATTCAACAGGCGTAATTGAAGGGGCTTCACCGCTTACAGAAGGAGTTGTAATGATTGGACGACTTGCGCCACCAATCGTACCAATACTTGCTTTAGGTGCAAAAGCTTCTTGTTGTTGTGGCAATGTCAATAATTGATTTGCTGTTTGAATAGCTACTTGTGGCAATTGCTGTGGATTAACTCCAGTAGATAAATTTCCAATAGCGGCATCTGCATAACGATTAATGTCTTTGCTATCAGGATAGGCTTGCTTTAAATTGTTTAATGCAGAAGCATAAACTCTAGGGTCTTTTATTCCAGCACGTCCTAAAGAAGAATAAACAGAAGCAACTACTTGACGTTCATTTTGATTAAAGTTTAATTTAGCTTCTTTGGCCGCTACATTGTTTTTAGCCAATGTAGTTAATTTATTAACATGGTCAGCACCAGTTAAAGGTGCAATTGCTGGAATAGCTTTTGTTACACGGTCAACGTCAATATCCCCATTTGTATCCAAATAGTTTTTTGGGTCTGACATAAAACTTTGGACTGCAACCCGTTCAACGTTAGCTTGTTCTGCTTTTTGTTGTTCATATTGCGCCATCTTTGTTTGGGCGGCGTAATAACCCATTTTAAGCATATCGCTTATATTCATTGGTTGCGGACCATTTACTTTTGATGCAACGTCTGTTGTGCTAAAGTCTGCCATTTTATTTTCCTATGAATTCAATATTGCATCAGCGCCTGGGGTTGACGTTGGAGTAATTGCTTTATTTCCGCCAAGTAATTGAGAAAGCATATAAGAATTTCCAAGGCTTTGTACACCACCTGAAATTGCATTTGCAGAACCAACGGTTCCAGCGGCTTGTGCATTTGCGGCGCCAACTCCCAAAGAAGCAACGTTTTGTGCTGTGCCTGTAGCCAAATTACCCATTCCTGAAACAGCATTTTGACCAACGTTTGTAAGGCCAAGCAATGAACTTAAAATATTTCCACGTTGAGTTTGATATTGATTAAAACCTTGGTTTTGTCCAGCCATATTTTGTTGGATGTTAGACAAATTTTGGTTATAAGTTTGATTCTGTTGTGTTAAATAATTTGATAATGCGTTTTGATAAGTATTTTGAGCAGTATTTTGCGTATAATTTTGCAATGCAACAGCAGAATTACCGCTATTCATGCCACCAGTAGCATTAGAAAATTGATTTGTAGCATTTTGTCCTTGGCCCAATGTAAAAGCAAAATTAGGCGCCATATTTGCGTTTAAATCAGCATTTGTAAATGGCTGATAAGTTGCTGGCATATTTGCTGGGTTTTCGTATGTTGACATTTGGTTAGTCAAATACGGTGTCATCCCACTTAATGTATTAACTGCACCAGTTCCTAAATTATTGTATGGGGTGTAGTATGGTAATACATTGTTCATATTACCTTGTAATTGTGCTTGTCCAGCATAAGCCGCATTAGCTTGTGTATTAGCCGCCGATGTTGCGGCATTTGAAGATATTACAGAACCAACTAAAGTTGCACCAGCAACGGCGGCTATTGCCCAAGTCATATTAAATACTCCCTAAAGCTAATTTAGCTTTATCAATTAATTTATTTGATGAATCAAAAAGTGATATTGCTTCAGGTTCTATTAATTCAGCTTCTATTTCATCTAAATCTGTTTTATCAGTTTTATGTACTGTAATTCCAATAGAATCCATGGTTGCTAAAGTAACCCTTTTTGTTCCTGATTTAGATTCAATTATATCGCCTGGATTCAATGTTTTCATACCATTTTCTGACCAAGCAATGATTTGTCCTGATACGCACATAAAAAAATGGTCTTTTTTGTGAATTTTGCCAACAATGATGGTTCCAGCCGGTCTAAATACTTTTCTACAATACATTCCATCAGAAAAATAATGGTCAGTTTTTAATTCAATTTGCGGCATTTCAACCATTTCTTTTTGTAAACGGTCTATTTGTTCCCTACTTGGAACATTATTAAATGTAATTGAATTAGACATTGTAGTAAGGCACTTTATATGGTTTGCCATTAACAGTAATATTAATAAATCCTACTGGTTTTGATGGTAAAGCGGCGGCCCCAGAATTTGCGCTTGTAGAACTAGTGAAATTAAGCAAATTAAGAAAATACTGTTGCCAAGAACGGGTAGGTCTTTTGGTGCCTTCGTCCAAAAATTCTGTTTGGGGATAAGGGTTGTTTTGGGTCGTTCCCCATAAATTATTAGCCATTAATTTTCACCTTCAGAAGCTTTTAGGTTAGCTGAAATAATACCTGGAAAAATAGGGTCTGTAATCACCACTTCAAATACTCTATCCCTGGCCATGCCCAACCTACGCCAAATAGCACGGTTTTTATAACGGCCTTCTTTTCCTATGGTTGTCCAATGCTCATTGGACCATGTAGAACCGCCATCATTGGACCAACGCAACATAGCCTGTGGGTCTGCCCCAACTTGCTCTTGATTTAATGGTGTTGTGATGCCAGATAAGCCTACGCCTGGCTGAAACTGTATCTGCAATTCCTCAAAATATTGACGTTGCAAATCAGTTACCAAATGGGGCGCCCTACGTAATCTACGAATAGGCTGGCCATTATCGGTATAGTTTTGTGGGTCTAGTTCGTAAATTTGACCATTTTGCCAATCACCAACCAACACTAATCCTTGGAAAACGGCACAACAATTAGAACGATGACGATGGTAAACGTTATTGTTATCGCACCATAGCCATTTGTGCCACATTCCTGAAGAAATATCAAAAACCCATGTTAAATCAATTGTAGGGAATGAAATAACATAACATTCATGCCCTTCTAATTGATAAGTGTAGGCAATTGCATCATCAATGTATTGATTGACTAATGTATTTTCTACTGCATGGTTGGATATTCTTTCAGGAAAATAGCCATTCATCATGACAATTTCAGCTTGTCCACGGTTATTTCTAGATAAATAAGCAAAAGAATTACCAATACGTGCTACTGAATAGGGCGCGGCAATACCATGTTGGTTAGAAGAACCTGGAATTCTTTGGAAAGCAAAAGGGAATGTGCCTACGTCTGACCATACTTCTGACGTTTGTTCGCCCAATAAATAAGCTTGGCCATGGTCTGCAATTAAAGCAACTAGGTTATCTGGCCCAGTAAACTTACTTGCATAACTTAATCCATAAGTAATAGGACTTAATAAGTTAGAAGCCGCCCATTCTTGGGTGCCAGGATTGTTATAAATAAAGTAGTTATCTAATACATGAACTGTTGTGCCACCTGAAAAAGCACCATCAGTTACAGGCAATACGCTAAAGTTCAACAAATACATGGTTTCAGAACCAACCGTTTGCGATGTACTAATAACGTAGTTACCAGTTCCACCAGTACCAGTACCAAAAGTTAATGTTAGGGTTAACCCTGAACCTGAACCATTGGTTGTTGTAGAAACTGGATTTGTAGGCGTAGAAGTGTATTGACCTGAATAAGTTAAATTAATTCCTGTAACAACACCACTTGATACGGCAGTTACTGTAAATGTGGCTGGATTTGACCCATAAACGCCACCCTGTACGGTTATTACATCATTGACGTTATATCCTGAACCACCGGCAGAAATAGCGCCGGAAAGCACCGTTCCTGAACCCAAGGCATTAATGATGGTGTTTGCAGTAACGCCTGAACCGGTAATAGTTTGACCAGGATAAATTGTTGCGCCAGGATTAATAGCGGTAACTGTTAATGTTGTTCCTGAAATAGAAGCAGTAACATAACCAGCAATATTGGCTGAATTCATGCTTTCTGCGGTTGCAACAGTTGCAGAATTGTTTAATGTCCAAGTGCTACCTGAACCTGAAATAATAACTGTTTCATTAGGTATGTCAACACCAAATAATTGCTGATTTACGGCAATTGTGCCTGTACCAAATTGGGTAACAGTTAAAGTTGTTCCAGAAATAGTGCCTTTAAATGTGGCGGCAGATGGTTGAGAAATACGCCATGTATAGCGATAAGCACCGTCAACAATGTAAACGTTTAAACCGTTGTCTGTAATGCTAACTTGTCCAGTTGTTGAATTTAATTGGCCAATAATTGTAGGCACAAAACTAGCGTTTAAAACATAAACATAAGGACCGCATACTGCAACGCAATATTGACCACCTGAAACAGTACGCATACCACGTACTTGTTGTTGTGCAGATAAAAGAACTTGTGATGTAAGTCCTGGGGTTGGATAAAGCGCAACTACGCCACGTTGACCTGGCTGTTTTAAAGGGTCAATTTCTGGGCGAAAATTAATACATTCCTGTCCATCTTGATAGATTGACGGGGCTTCGTATGATGGGCCAATAAATCCAAAATCCGGCATAAAGCCCCTTTTATCTTAAGAAACCGCCAGTTAAAATCCATCCAGCATCTTTTTGGCGACCAACTAACAAAGCATCGCTAAATACAGAAGCTTGTAATGGGCGCATATTAGTGCGTTTTAATGTCGCTTTTGAATCAGCGGCAAATTTATTAATCATTGCTATTTGCGTAGGTGAAGCTTTGCCATACATAGGCATTAAACGTTCAGCCAAACACCAACGTAAACACAATTCAAAACCTTGTGGCAAAACAATATTGTCATTAATTGTGGAATAACGTGTAAACAATGTATCTGCAAATATGTGCATTTCGCCTTGTGATGGATTAGGCCATACATAAATGTTACCTAATGGGTCAGAAGGTTGGTAATACATTGCTTTTGGCCAAGGACCTGATAAGGTCTTTAAGCCAATCATTTCATAATTTTCCAAGTTGAGTACGGCAACTGGGTAGTCAAGGCCCCCGTTAACAATAGGAGTGCCATTAGAATTAGTGTTAATACGCACAAAGCTAGACTGAATAGCAAGAGGGCGCTGATAATACCCACTAATGGATGTTGAACTAACCGTTTGAGGTATGTTAAGGATATACGTACCCACTTCTGTAACGTTAGTACCAGCACCAGTACCAAATGCAACAATTGTTGTTCCATTAGATATTCCTGTTCCAGTAAGAGTTTGCCCTAATGTAATTGCGCCCGATTGAATAGAAGTTACAGTCAATACATTACCGGTAATAGAACCAGTAAAATTGGCGCCTATTGTGCCGCCAGGTCCAATGGTGTATTGAATTTGTCCTGGTGTAATTGGAAAAACAATTTCAGTCTTATAAGTGACCATCATGGATTCGTTTGACCATTGGTCAATCATGCCATTCATCATTATTAAGGCATCTTGGGCGGCTTCAGGCGATGGGGTTTCACCAGCTTCTAATGCGCCAATGTCTTTTAATGCACCACTAATAATGTCAATTGGCTGGGTCATATTATTCCATCGTAAAAGTTAAAGCATTTATAGCAGTAATCCATGGAAGTTCGACATTTTTGTCTGATTCCAAATCTTTTAATTGCTTTTCTAGGTTCAATTTTATTGCGTTTACATCATCTTGGGTAGTATCTTTTTCTAACCATTGAAACAAATCTTGCTCTTTAATTTCTTCAAAAGATTTGTTAACAATTCCTTCAGAAAACGTGTGATTACCTTCTGATTCAACTGTATTTGTTCCGTCAGTAGCAAAAAGTAAATAATTAACGCTTTTGCATCCTTCAGAAATAGATAGAATCTTCCAATTAAAATTTATCATGCTAATGAAACCCAATTTTTGCTGGCTTCATCCCACTTGTGTGGACCACCAGTTGTAGGTAGTTCTATTGGTGGTGTCCATAAATTATTTACCAATACCCAGCTTGGGAATGGTTGTGGCGCAGTAAATACGCCATTTTCATAAGTAAAGCCTGGTCCAGCTATATCTGACTGTACGGCTATATGACTATCATCAAAAGCCGGTGGTGGATTACTAGGTTGTGATTCATATTCAATAACATTGACTACTAAACCATTTTGAATAATTGCATATCTTTGCATTTTTTACCCTTAGAAATAAGCAGTAACAGAAATCCAACCTGAACCACCAGCACCGCCAGCCGGAGCATTGCTTCCTGAACCACCAGCACCGGCCGCACCACCAGCACCAACTGCATAAGAATAAGTAGCGGCTGGGGAAGTAATGAGGACTTTAATAAAGCCACCTGAACCACCGCCGGTACCTGAATAACATTGGGCTACATCATTGCCTGTACCACCACCGCCACCGCCTGAACCAGTATTTCCAGCGGCCGCACCACCACCACCAACATAAGTTGAACCGGCTCCAGCACCGCCATAAGGTGAACTGCCACCAGTTCCACCGGAAACTGTGTAATTTATATTTCCACCGGCAACAAAAGCACTACCACCACCAGTTGCACCTACAAAAGCACCTAAACTTGTACCAGTACCAACGGTAACAGAACCGCCTGAACCACCAGTTCCACTCCAAGGAACGGGTCCACCGGCACCAGCCGTACAAGTGTTTGAACCAAAAGTTGTGCTTCCACCAGCAGTTCCAGCATGGAATGAACCAGTACCGCCACCGCAACCACCACCACCGCCGGCAACCATTTCTACAATTAAATATTTGGCATTAGTTGGTGTTGTATATGTGCCTGAACCGCTTGAATAAGTGTTAATAACTGGAACCGCATGGCTTACTTGTGTTGAACCATCGGCAAAAGTTAATCCAGTTGCGCCTAATGTATGACCAGTAGTAGTCAAAACACCAGTATTTGGAACAAAACTCATCTTCGTAGATGAAGTTGTTGCCGCATTGTTACCACTACTATTTGCAGATAAAACTGGATACCAAGTAGAACTAGAACTTGTATTGTCAGTAATTGCTATGTTTGTTGCATTTGTTGCAGTTGTAGCGGTTGTTGCACTAGTAGCAGTTGTAGCAGTTGCCGCATTACCACCAATAGATAATCCTGAAGCAGTACCGGTTAAATTGGTTGCTACGCCGCTAGATGGTGTACCTAATGCACCACCGTTGGTTACAAAAGCACCAGCAGAACCTACGTTTACGGCTAAAGCAGTTGCTACACCGGTTCCTAAACCACTAATTCCAGTAGAAACTGGTAATCCAGTAGCATTAGTAAGAACTGCGGCAGAAGGTGTACCAAGTGCCGGAGTTGTAAAACTTGGGCTTGTGGCCAAAGCTACTACGGTTCCTGTGCCGGTTGTGGAATAACTTGTACCCCATGCGCTACCAGTTGAATTAGCAATACCAGCACCAGGATAAGTCATTGTGGCGGTATTTGTAATTGTTACGCCACCAGTAGAAGCAGAAACGCTAATTCCTGTACCGCCAGTTAATGATGTAACACCAGTATTTGCAATAGTAATTGAACCGGCCGCATTGGTAATGCCAATTGCGGTTCCAGCGGTCAATGTTGTACGAGTAAACCCTGTACCATTTCCAATATCTAAAGCGCCATTTGCTGGGGTAGTAGAAAGCCCTGTACCGCCGTTTGCGATGCCAAGAATACCAGTAACGCCAGTTGTTAATGGAAGGCCCGTAGCGTTTGTTAAAACACCGCTTGCTGGAGTTCCTAATGCTGGGGTAATAAATGTAGGACTATTAGCAAATACTAAAGCGCCTGAACCAGTTTCATCAGTTACAGTTGCGGCTAAATTGGCAGAAGTTGGCGTTTGCAAGAAAGTCAACATTCCTGTTGCCAACCCAGTTACATTACCAATTGCTGGTGTAATAGTTGTATTGGTTACAGAAGTAATTTGACCTTGTGCATTTACGGCAAATACTGGGGTTGCAGTAGCAGAACCATAAGTGTTAGCGGCAACGCCTGTATTAGTAATGCTAAATTGATAGCCGGATAAAGTTAATCCAGTACCAGCGGTATATGTTGAAGAAACGCTAAAGTTGCTCCATGTCATTGCAGTTGTGCCAAGTGTTCCACCTGGTTGTGCCGTGCAATACCATGCTGAACCAGCTTGACCGCCAAATTCCACAAATACTAAAGCGCTTACATATTGTGACCAAGTTGTAGAACCAGTTGCATAAGTCCATGCACCGCTATTTACTTGATAAATACCATTTTGTGCGTTATTTGTTTGGTTTTTAACTAATACTGTATTGCCAGCAACAAGACTTACTGTATCAACAGTTTGTAATCCTGATAGGGTAATGTTTGTTGTTGTGGCCGCAGTAACAGGGTTTTTCCAACTAATTCCAGCGGCATAAGCTTGCAATGTCAAATAATTAACAATATCAGTTGGATTAGAAGCGTTTGTGCTAATAGTTCCAGTTGTAGTGCTGATATTGGTAAAAGCACCAGTTGAAGGTGTAATTGAACCAATTGGACTGCTATCTAACGTACTATTTGTGATTGCAAGTCCTGATTGAACAGGGTTAGCAGTCGCATAAAACGGCTTACCTTGACCAATAAAAGTATTAAAACTGCCATCAACGTTGAAATACGCTTGAACTGGCAGTAAATTCTGTACCGCAGAATTTGATGGTGTAGTCATACTAGACCTTAATAAGCGATGCAGTTGACTAGAACAATGTCCCCAGCAGTCATGTTAGCGGCCGCACCAGTAGTAACTGAATAGCTTGTAAAAGTTACTGAAGAAGCGGTGCTTCCTGTCAATTGTAAAAATACAGCATTACCGCTAGTAACGTCTGCCGCAAATCCTAACCATCCATTAGGTGCAGTAGGAAGGTTAATTGTTCCATTAGCCGCACCACCAGTACCAACAGTTACTTTAAAACAAAATGTGTTGCTAGCAAGAATAGAAGGATTTGTACCCCAACCAGAACCTAATGTTGGGTTTGCACCAGAAATTACTAAATTGCCTTCAATACTTAAATTAGTAGCATTTAATGGTGTTTGTAATGCGTTTCCGCCTTGACCAAAAAGACCCAGGCAGTTGCCATTGGCATCATATTCGGCCTGTACGGGCAAAAGATTGATTACTGAACTATTTGCTACGCCTGGGTTTGCCATAATTATTTCCTTACGATTGGTCTGCCATTGGCATTACATACAAAGTTCCAGAAGTACCGATAGTGGTAATGCTGAAAATTTGTGGTACTGCAATGACTGTAGGTTGGGACATTGCTACGCCCAATACAAATGATTGACTGCTATTCCCGCCAGTTGGCAAAACCGCCGCTGGTGCTGAACCAACCCCTTGAACTACTGGGGTAATGGTAATAGCAACAGGGTTTGCACCAGTATTGAGGAAACCACAATAATTGATTTGGTCGTTGCCGGCTGGGGTAATAGTTACAGCAGTAGATGACGTTCCACTAACGGTAATTGCCGTTGTGGGGCCAATAAAGCGATATACCGATGTGTTAGCCATGGTTAGTCCTTAAGCGGCGTTAGTTGGCAGAATTGTGCCTTCTAAACGGTCAACAGCCAAAATGTAAGTACCAGCCGCTGGGGTTACAGCAGAACCAGAAGCATTTACAAATTGGATGCTTAATGTGTTAGCGGCAGAAACCCAAGCATTAACAATGCTGATGCTGGTTGTTTGTGCGCCATTGAATGAAATATTTACGCAATCATTAACAACTAAGCCAGGAATGGTAAAAGTTTGGGTAACAGTTGTGCTACCGGAAACTTGTGCTGGTGTTAAAGATGGATAAACCAAGAAAGAAGCGTAGATATTTCCACGCAATACTGTAGTTTGAAGTGACATGATTTTTCCTTTAAATGAGGATGATTAATTATAAGTCCAAATAGGAAAAAAGCCACCCCTTTTGAGGATGGCTTTCCCTTTACTTCTTACTTAATTAAGCCCCAATAGGGTTTGTTAAGTTGTAGTTGCTAAAGTCGTAACCGTAAACATAAACGTCACAAGTAGCGGCCGCGCCTTGGGCGGTAGTTACACGGAAATATACGTTTTGTGTTGATTGAGTAGCAGTAGAAGCTACTGTCAATTGGTTAACAACTGTTGCACCAGTATTGCCTGAAAGCGCAGTAGAAGCCGCAACAATAGCAGTACCTTGTGCGTTAGCCGCTGGGTAAACTGCCGCAACTGCCGTTGTCAAGCTTGTAGAAGCATTGGTAACGATAAAGTTGCTAACAGAAAAGTTAGTTGTGTTTTGGATAGGGATTGCGTTATCGCCAGTAGCGTTAACGTTTACACCAGTCAATACACCTAACAAACGGATAGCTTGGTTAGTAGCTAGATTTGATGGATGAATCGTTTGGGTTGATGCTGGTCCTGGATTGCTCATGATTATTTCCTTTAATTTGGTTTAAAAAAGTGGGGTTTTTAGGCCCCACTAATTAATGCTTACGATGCAACACGGCAAGCGAGTTCTGGGTAGAGTGGCGCCCAGCCGTACAACACATCCAAACGAGTAGGAATACTATCGTTATTGATGGTGTATTGGCGCACGACACGCATACTCAAACCAATTTCCTTATCAGATGCACGACCAGCAAAGTGAACGCCTTCAGGCAACTCAAGGTCAGCTACTGCAAGCGTAAACGCATTGCGGTGCATGATGATGTTTTGTGAAGAAGTTGTACCGGTGTTATTGAAAGGATTAACAGTCTGTGAACCAGTTGAAGTTACGCTAACGTTCTGGAACTGACCAGCAGTAATAACGGCTGGGGAAACAGTAACAGAAGCAGTACCACCAGAACTGATAGACACGGCTGAAGTAACTACGAATGAACGTAGTTTGCCAGAACCGTAAGCTTGACGGTTTTGTGGGTTAACTGCATATACACCGTTGATGGTGAATGTGTCACCTTGGTTCAATGTAGCGGCCGCACTTGTAGCACCAATAGTGATGGTAGAAGTTTGTGCCCAACCTGAAGTCAAGAAGCCAGTTGCAGTTGTAACGTTACAAGACAATGTAGCACCGGAGTAGCTACCGAATGTTTGTGCCTGAACGTTTTGGTCCATTTTCCAGTTCATGCCGCCGGAATCCCGACCCATCAAGCCTTTACGATACTGTTCTCCAATTGCTTCTTGTGGAACAAACAAACCTTTCAAGCTATCAACGATAGTTGCGGATGTGAATGGCTCAACGATACAGCTACGGCGACCGTCACGTGGCGCACCTTCAGAATCAAGGTAAGCGGCGGCTGTCAAGTAGGTAATCAAACCAGTTGGTGCTGTACCAGCGGTACCAACGATGTTAGCGGTATTGTTTTTAGCCATCAACAAACCATCACGGTCCATTTTATTTGCAATAGTTGCTACAGCGGGTTTCAAAACTCTGTCCGAAAACATATCCAAAGACAATGCCAAATCTTGTGTTGTGAACTGGGTCGCAACTTGGAATTGAGTTGTCAATGTAACTGGTACAGAAGTTTCGTTAAAATCCTCGACCGAAAGGGCGGGACCTGTCGCACCAACGAAACGTCCAGGACGTCTTACGTTAACGGTTGCGCCAATTTTTCCACCAACGACAGCGAACTGATCGTCATAATTGCGGTCAACTTCAGAAGTAAAAGTTAATTCGTTTTCGAGGACCATTAGGGCCTCATTAGTAATTTTTGAAATCGTCAATAAATTATTTGCCATGATACTAATTCCTTTAAGGATAAATTAAATTGTTACCTTAACGAATCTTTCCTAATTTGCGGCCGGCTTTCCAAGCTTGATAGTC
>Ga0208257_1000200_pt1 | contig 20128 bp, 20 predicted proteins | sample CryBogCBH10Sep07_FD_184610 | JGI IMG/M metagenome (GOLD analysis project Ga0208257, IMG submission 184610) | Freshwater microbial communities from Crystal Bog, Wisconsin, USA - CBH10Sep07 (SPAdes) | ecosystem: Environmental > Aquatic > Freshwater > Lake | place: Crystal Bog, Wisconsin, USA... | reverse complement strand
GTTAAAAAGAACATCTAAAAGGTTCTTAAAGATCAAAACTAATATAAGAGACAAAGCTCTAAACTACATCAAAGACAAGAACTATGATGCCATTTTTGGAGGACATATCCATTTTGCCGAAAGCTTTGTATGTGCTGAATCAGGAAAAGAGTATCACAACTCAGGCTCTTTCTGTGATGAACCTTGTCACTATCTAATAATTGACAAGGATGGTAAGGTTACTTTAAAAGAGATTTAAATCTCATAAAACCAATTCTTCCTAAACTCTTCAAACTTCTTCATCCAGAGATTGTATTTCTTTTCTCTCTTACCTGCCTTTCTACCTTTTTTCTTTACCTTCTTAACTCCCTTAAAGATCATCCAAAAGAACCCAAGCATTCCTATAAGAAAGAGTGCCATAGTAACATGACCGATAACAGCAAGAGGGTTCATAGATTTATTTAATGTAGTTCTTTATACTCAATATAGCTTTCAAGTACCTTGTCTTCATATCTAAATTGAAGACAACTCTTACCTTCATGAAAGTATCGCTGGATAACTGTAACCTGAGTCAAAGGAACCCATTGTTTGATTTCTTCGATCCAAACACACGCCACTCTTACCCCGTACATAAAAATATTTAATCATTATCTTCTAGCTTATACCTTAGACTAGTTAAAACTAAATTCAGATCATAAGCAATTTGTTTGAGATCATAATTCTCAGCTAGAGTCAGAGACGCTATAATATCAGCTGAAAAGTCAGATAAATGTTCTAGAGCTTTTTGTACAGGCTGGTTCATGTTAATCCTTTTACTTTGTTAATAATCTCTTCTAGATCCTTTTTATTATATCTAGGATGATCATCATAATCACCCATTGTTTCAGGCTTTGGTAAATTTAAATACCATTCTACTTCTTCTAGAATTGAATCACACAAGAGTTTAATCAACTCAACTTGACATTCTTCATAAGAATCAAATTCCTGTTCTTCATATCTGTGGTTAATATAACCATGATGAGCTACTGTCCATTTACCCTTACCTCCATAGGAAAAGGTTTGAGTTATATAGAAATGGCAATCTCGATCCTTGTGATGACAATGACCAATGAAGTCATACCAAATTTCATTTAGACTAGCAATTTTTTCAAGATTGTTCATTTAATTAATATTATAATAAAAAGAAAACTAAGTCAAGAGTTATTATGAATCTCAAGACCTAGCTGATGGTAGAACTTCTTTCGAACTACATCCCATGGAACAGGGGTATAGTCTGTATGCTCGGCTGATACACAATAATATCTCGGATCGATCTCTTTAACAATACCGAAAAACTTTGTGCGCATCACTCTATGCTGGTGAATATGTCCGTGCACGTTACCCTTAAACCTAGCCAGGCAGTTAACATGAATAGGAATATGGGTAAGTGCGAAGTTATCCATGACATGGAATGCCTTGATATCATCAAAGTAATGAAGATAGTCCTTAAGCTTAAAGATATCATGGTTACCGGCAATGAGACGAAGACGACCGTTGAGTCGTTTTAGAATAGGAAGGTTCTTCCTCTTCATTACAACATCACCCATTACCTGGACTCTGTCATGAGGTTTAACAATCTTATTCCAGCGCTCGATCATAACCTCATCGTGCTCCTCAATAGAGGAAAACGGTCGAAGAGGGGTACCGTCACTGCGTTTAAACATCACCATACCCGCATGCGATAGATGAGGATCGGCAATTAAGAAAGTGTTGTGCATAATCTCTAGATATTATAAGAGTATGTAGGAACAGTCAAGCTTTATTCGTCGTCAAGCTTATACTTATTTGTATGTTCAAAGCGGTCTTTTAGAAAAAAATCAAACGCTTCAAGGATGTTATCTTCAAATTCTGTTTGATCCTTTTCATCAACCATGTCGACCATACAATCAAGAATAGCTACCATGAACCCAGCAATTTGTGTAGCTCTCAATCCGCCGTCATAGTCTAGTGTACGTACAGCAGGATTACCCCGAAATAAACCTGCAACAAGAACAGGGTCAAACTCTTCTTCATTAGCTCTGTCCATCATTATCACTCCATATTAGCCTATGAATTAACCAAGGCAAGTAAGCAATACTAAGAATATAAAATCTTATTCTCCATGATTTCCCGCTCGTTAAAAAGAGAAACCTTTTAATCCAACCTATCATCTCCTAGAAGTCTTTTAATAAGACGCATGTTAGAAATTCGATGCTCACACTCCATGTGATCTCTAGACTCTATTGCATTTTGTAGCTCTTCCTCATCACCCAGATAGAAGCCGTGTAATTCTTTTTTAAAGTCAGCGTTAAGCTTAGATTGTATGAGATCTAAAATAGGCTCAATATCTTTATCTGATAGGTGCAAAGTAAATTCCGAGCAATCGTATTTCGAGCCGTAATTAAACTCAACCTTTAGCTCAACAGGCGGACCGTAGTAAGTATCAAAGGGTTGCCCTGTAAAGTCCGAAAAATAATTTGCTTCTTCGTGTTGTTGTGGAACAATTATTTTCTTCATACTATATGTTATATACCCCAAGCACCTTCTATTTTTGTTTTCTTAAAAATCATTTTAAATCTTTGTAAATGTTATGATATGCATCCATATCTTTAATCATTTTATCAAATTCCTTTTTCTTAGCCTCGTAATAAAAGTTCGGCAGATCTGTTTTTAAAGGACCTGCCGAACCATCCTCATGGATTCTAAAGACTTCTTGAAGACCACAGTCAACATTTACATTGACGGCATCAATATCTTCTTCTTTATAGATATCAATACAAGGACCAATGCTAGTTGTAACCGGTGTATGACCATAAACCTGCTTAATACCACGAATGGGTTCAGCTTCTCTAAAATGATCATGCCAAAGGATACCACCGACTCTGTGAGAGCCTCCTCGACACCTTCCAGCTGCACCAAGAACATCTGAGTACTCTCGATTCTTATAAAGCTCAATAGCCTCATCAAGCTTCTTGATAATAACTTCAGGAGTTGTACCGAGAACTGGGTGCTCAAACCACCACTTGGAGATACCAGCATGGGTAAAGAACCAACCATTCTCGTAATGATACATCTTAATCTTATCCCAATCTTCATTGGTCATGACTCGATTAATAGCATCATCCTTCTGAAGAGAGTAACCTGAGCAATTGTAAAGATTCTGAAGGTTACCTTTACTATCCTTCTTATAGTTAAGATAGGAATAGTTAATATCGTGGTTACCCATCAAATGGATACGATTAGGCTTAGTAAGAGATTCCTTCAACCAGCGAGCGGTCTGTTCTGCGTCAATAGCAGAATCACCGAAGTTGTCGTAGTAGTCACCAGTAAACACAATCGTATGATCATCATACTTCGAAGCTATTGCCTCTGCTTCGACCCAGTGATTATGAATATCACCTATGACAAGAATCTTATTCATGCACTAATAGTATAGGCTTATATAAGCTCAGGCAAGCGTTTTAATAATCCAGAGTTGAAGAGCAGAAATCTTCTGCTGAAAAGCGTAAAGAAGCTTTGATATCTTAGACCAGAATCTCGACCAACCATTAGAAGTAATTTTATTAAGAATTTTCTTAGTCTTGTTCCAAGGATGGCTCTCAACAGCGGTCCAATGTTCTTGCCATTTTATTTCACGAGCTTTGTTTTCCTCAGCTGTAGAAACAATCTCTCCTGTTACAAGCTTTAAAGAAGTTAGCTTACCTTTGACAAACTCAGCATCAAACTCAATGTCCCAGGTATTACCCTCTTCATCTTCACCATAATCATAAAAATTAATAGTAGCTGTAATTTCTTCCTTAACCGAGGTTCGACTATGTTCTACAAACTTATGAGGCCAGCAAAATTTACCTTGCTTCCTAATCTCATTCTCTTCCTCTTCAGTCATGGTACGAACATATTCACCTTCTACCTTTTCGGTATACAGATATCCGTTCTTCTTAATATGATAAGAAGCCATTGTGTTGTCTAATGACTTTGTTTGGAAGTCTTGCTTAGTCCAATCCCTATTAGGAAAGGCTTTCTTAATTTCTTTAGTTAAAGGGAGCTTGCGCTCACAGAATACATAATCGAACATTCCCATAATTACTGTATTATGGATAGAACTAATCGAAAGGCAACTATAAATTATTTTTGATTGGCCTTTAGCTCTTTAATAGCTTGAATGAGAAGCGGTATAATCTTTTCGTAATTTACAGCCTTAACCCCGTCAGGTCTTGTTGTAACCGCTTCAGGAATTACAGCTTCAATTTCTTGAGCTATTACACCGACATCATGCCCGGTATGTGTTGCCTGTTGGAAGGTATCCCAATCATACTCAACACCTCTTATCTTATCGATTTTATCAAGAGCTGATGTAATTGTTGTTACATTATTCTTTAGACGTGCATCAGAAGTATAAAAAGCAATAACATCTCCGGCAGCGTTAATGGTACCTGCTGTTGTTATGTTTCCATTAACAATGACATTTCCACTTGTAGTGATTGAGCCTGAGTTAATACTGGTAGCTGTAATAGTCGTTGAAACTGTAGATGCAGTGTTGACGGTATTAGTGTTAATTGAAGCTGCGGTTAATAAGCTACCGAAAGTTGCATTATTGCTAACGTTAAATGTTCCGCTGACATCAAGTGTCGAAGCCGGTGTAGATGTGTTTATACCAACACTTCCACTATTTGTATAGGAAATAACATTACCAAAAGCGCTATCCCAGAGATAGCTTATGTTATTACTCTTATAAAAAGCAGACGACGCATTACTACCGGAACAATCATAAGCGATATATCTTCCAGACGGACCAACAACAGCGGCAGTAGGTGCAGTGATTTGATTTGATGCACTAATAGTACCGAGAACGGTTAATTGTGTGTTACCACCGTTGGGTGGTACGATACCAATACCTACGCTACCGTAGTTATCAACATAAAACGATTGTGGTGTAGAGCGATTTGTGTCTTGTACAACAAGAGAAGGTGCTGATCCATACTGATTGACAATAACAGCGGGTACATCATTTCTTGTAACATTTGAAGTTAGAGCATCGGTTAATGTACCACCTGATAGTGGAAGATATCTATTAGAAGTATAAGCTACAGCTGTATCGAGAGCGTTTTTAACGTTTCTATCAACGTAAAGCTTATTAGTTACATCAGCATTGAGAATAGGATCGGAACTTACACTAATATTAACCGTGCTACTAAGTGTACCGAACATTGTCGCATTACCGCTAAGAGGAACAAAGTTGTTTGCAACGTAATTACGTGTATATGTCTGATCAAGATTTTGTGTAAAAGCAATTTGACGATCTACATATAGTTTATTAGTACCATCTGTATCAACGAGGGGTTGATTATAGATAGTGGCTATATTTGCTGATAATGTTGATGTATTAACGCTGCTATAGACGTTTAATATTGAGTTTACAGTATCTAAAACAAGATAATTAGGATTTAAATGCAATGCACCACCTGTATAACTAAAATCACTACTATATTGAGGTGAAATAGGAACCCAGTGCCCGTTATTAAACATATATAGAATGTTATCATTTTCACCGTCACCGGCTACAGCTTGATAAATGATATCACCTTGTTGAGCAATTCCAGCATACTGCTGAATACCTTGTACAATACCAAAGCTCTTATTACCGATAAGATTACCACCGAGTGTAACACCGTCTCCGACGTAGACACGCTTTGTATCAATAGCATAACCGAGTTCACCGGATGAAAGAACAATTGTCTGTCTGTCAGCGTTCGTACCACGACGGATTATAAGTTTAACTACTGTATCTGATGTAACGTTAATCGTGTTAGCCATTGTGAATATTTAATGTTAGAACTATAAAATCAATTAGGATAAATATACAATTTGTAATGCCGCGCTATAGTTACGAACATCGGCTTTTAGTGCTGCCAGCATATTTTGTTGTATATTAAAGATTTTTTCAAACGGTCTATTAATAATATTATTTTGGAATATTTCATTTAACCCAATAAAGTTTGTAACGTCTGGGGCAAATGCTAGTGAATCAATTTCTGTAGGCAACAAATAACGAGAACCGGCAAGAAGAACATCACCGGGGATTGTCGTCTGGTCGTAAAGAAATTTACTTGTAATGTTATCTCTTAGTCTCATATGATTTATAAGAAGTTTAGATATTGTTTTATTGATAACCCAGTTTTGAAGATATTCATCCTTATCAATTGTAACAGCGCTCAACGGATAGACATCAAATATGTCATTAGTTAGTACACTTACCACATTAAGATTGTCCTGAAAGAGGGAAATTTTACTTGCACTGCCTGAAGCACAAAATGCAAAATTATAATCATAAGGTATATTATTGTATGTTGATGAGATAGTAGCAAAAGATGTAAATTGCTCATTCGAAGAAAAATTAAATCTATTTAAGAGATAGGTACCTACAGTATCACCTGGCGTATTAACGAGTTTTTTGTATACATTATTTTTAGTAACAAAATAAAATACATTTGAGTCTGATTGCGAGAAAACAACTTTTTGTACAGTATCTCCTGCAGCTGAAAGAGCTGAAAAATCTAATATTTCTTTTGTGGTGAAATTATTACCATACTTGTAAACGGTCCAATTACTGTTAAGAATGTAGTTATTACCGTAACTATCGTGTGTAATTTGAACTGGCCCGGCAGATAAGAAATCCCTAAAGAGCCTATAGGTAAGTTTCCAATTTAAATTTTGATCATATCTCTTAATACAACTATTACCTGCATCTAAAACGTAAATTTCAGAATTTAGATAGTCGATACTAGCCGGTGCATTAAATTTTGTATTGTCGTCATACGTACCAAAACCACCGATACTATTTTCATAAACAAGAACATTTTGCAAAACATTATCATTTGTTAAAAGCCCCGAAGCATCATATTGCGTGATACTATTAGCACCTTTATCCAACACATACATCGCATTACCACCGTCGTTACTAAAAATAATATCTTGAATTTTATTCCAATTAACGTTTGCTCCTTGAAATACATATGACGAACTAAAGGCAGTTGTAAGACTTGCAAAGTTGCTATTACTATTGAGCAAAATGACATCAGTACCTGTAGTTGTTGCAATAACGTATTGATTTAAATCAGTATTATATTTTACAGCGAGTACATTGCTTCTATCAATATTAAAACCAAGCGAGGATATAGCGCTAAATTGCGATGAACTAAGCCCACGAAACCAATTAAAATTACCGTTATAGTTACCAGCTGAAGCGATAGCTGTTAACGGTATGATGTTTGAAGCAATGTGAGCCGACTTATACAAATAAAGATAGTTATCGTATAATTTTGTTATAATATTATTAATATTAAAATTCGTTACTGTATCATTCGGTTGTATTTTGATAGAATCAAAGCTTGAATACGGTAGAGATAATGTGGTACCAAGATATCTATCATAGATAATACCGTCCTGTGTTATGATATCGTTAATATTCATTGTTTAATTAATCCACTTGATAGTATTTAACTTAGAATAGATAGGAGCTGAAGTGGAGAGAGTCTTTATTATACGCTCTTCAATAGCTGCTTGTAGAGATAGATCGGTTATGCCAGTATTATGCAAGACAACATTATATTGTGTTGATTTTGATCCCGGTATATTTGCCTTGAAATATCGTTCTATCTCTTCGATATAATTTCGCTTACCACAGGGTATATCAAAATGGATATCGTGTATATCTGCTCCTAATTTTGCGTGCATATATACGTCGTAGTCATTAAGCGGTGTATTATAAAGAAAGAAATTTTTAATTTTAATATTTTCGGTTAAGTATGAATTGTTTTTTAAGTATTTGAAAAGCGGTAAAGAGTTATTAAAGCACGATGAACCGATTAAAAATGGACGATAAATTAAATTACTAAATTTATATTTACGCGGATCAAATTGAACTGTCTTTACAATCTGACTATCAATAAACAACGACATAAATCCATTATAGCTATCAAATCGTACAACAAAATTATGATAACCGGGATCTAAGGCCGAAAGACAATAAATGATTTCGCTCGATTTTAGATCTGTACTATCATAAACGTTTGTAAGAATAGCTTTAATGTTTAGGTTAGGTGCTGGATATGTATCGACAACATGCTCTCTAAGATAATTAGTATTTGTTAGCGCGAGCTTGCTCCCTGTTGTAGTAAAATAATATGTACTTGAAAGTTGACTACCGCTTGTGTCATAAACAAGGAATTGATATGCCGGGGAAGTCGAGAGTGCTGTTACTGTGCTTGAAATTGTATTGTACGTAGCTCCGGTTCTTGCAAAAATGGTATTTGTATAATATGTACCGTTTGCAAATTCTGATATAAAGCTAAGTTTACTATTGCTAAATGTATCGAGAATTTGTGTATAGGTAATATTACCGAGGTAGCTCTTTGTCGGTGGATTTACAAAAACAATATTACTCCCACTAAGACTATAATCAAATATAGGTCGTTGTTGCTTTTTATTAACATACACATTTAGATCGGTTGGTTTAAGTGCTGTAGTTGATGATATTGGGAACGTAGTTGTTGTTCCATTACCGGTGATATTAACAGTCGTTGTGACAGGGGTAGAGGATGTCAGTGCACCTGAGAGCAAAAATTGGTTGTTTAGAGTATATTTGTAAAATGTATTAGTATTGTTTAAGATCCAAATATTACCGTCAAAGTCAATATTAAAATCAACGAAATACGAACCTGTTGAAGAACTTGCCTTAAATGCTGTTAAAAGCACGGATTGCGTACTATCAATATTATCCCATTTAATAATAGATGTTTTATTATCTGTTAAATAATAAATCGTATTACCGAATCTTCTTGCGGTTGACCCGGCTGTAAAATAATAATTATTATTATAATAATTTATAGTACCGGTCGAAACGGTCGGAAAAGCTGTAAATATGGCAGTTGAGCTGGTACCAGCAACAAAACTATTATAATAAATTGTCGCAGAGAGTACCGGTGTTACTGTATTGGAAATTAAATTTGCCGACAATACTGTTGTCGTTGTTGTTGACGGGCAAAGAATATAAGCTGTATCATCGGTGTGCGAGACACCGATAGCATTTGAAAGATATGGCGAAAAAGTCTGTCGTAGTAATCTATCGTCACAAGTATATTGTCGAAGATATCCGTCACTAAAAGCAATAGAGTAATTTTCTGTAAATCTTGAACGTATAAAGACAAGCGGTACCGCCGTATAGTTAACAGTATTAAGCTTGATAAAATCTGTATTAACAATATCGACGCTCGCTGATGTATTAATAAAAAGTGTCGGTGTAATTATATTTTCATTAAAAATACCAAAACCATCATTTAATAAATTACCGATAATTTGATTACCGAACGGTTTAGTCCAATCACGGTTATACATATCAAATGAAAGAGTGAATTGATTTGAATCTTGTATACCAGAAAGAGAATTTGTTATTGCATAATTATTACCACCAAAATCATACTCTTCACCTTGTTGTTGAACACTATATATTGTTGCACCGTTTACAGAAAAATAATTTGGAAAATCACGTTCTATAAGATATGGCGTAAAGATATTAATATAATTCGCGACGTCGCTTGAGCCGTAATGATGATAAGCATAATAACCACCAGGTTCAAATGCAAGGCTTGACGGTATATCAAACACTTCATCGGTATTAGGTTGCTTACCTGCAATATTAACGATTTCATCGAATGCTGTAGAATATGTAATAGCTTTAAGCGATTGTGTCGTTAATGCATTTATAAATGTTGTCTTCGTAGGATTATAATATCTATCAACCCAAATAGGCGAAGCTTTTATATCACCGCTTCCAGAAAGCCAGCTACAAAGAAATGTACCATTTGCTTCTTCTGTTACGCTTCCAAACGGTGACGTATATTTTGCGTTTGCTTGTTTCTTAAAGATTTTATCTGACTTGACAGGATGATCACCGGCAATAGCACCGGCTTGAATTAATCCGGAGTCATTAACATTAAGCTGTTTAAACGGGTAAAGCGTTTGTGGTACGTGAAAGTATGTTACTGTATCGGCTTTTAATACAATGTCGGTTGTATACGCCTCATAGCCGAGTGAAATATTATCATCACCGAGTAATTGATGCGACCCGGTAAATAGTGATTTGTAATCTCTTAAACTTATATCGTTTTCAGATAGAAATTGCGATTTATTAGCTTGAAAGGGGTTGTTTCTGGATTGATAATTCTCGGGTGTGTTAGTATTTTTTAACGAGAGCGCATTTACGTTTAATTCTGTTCCTGTTATACTGAGATATTGACTATTAAGTAGTAAATTAGAATTAACCGTTTGTGTAGTTTTTTTAGTATTAATGTCCTGGGTGTTAGTTAAAAAATCTTGTTTGTAACTAACCCAGGGATCGTAGAGTGGAGTTGTATTTGTTTCAGGTAGCCGTTTTATACAAGTAAAAATAGCGCTTGCTGGATATATTATGGTACCCGATGTATCTGGAAGCAAGGCGAGAGAAGATAACCCATCAAAACAAAGATAGTGCGGGAGATCTTGTACGTTTTTTGATAAAACTATATATCCTTCTGGACCATTATAGAAATAATAAAATAGCTGTGGACTTTGATCGCCGAGATAATCTGTACCCGTATCAAACGCAAAATATAGACTTAAGTCTGAACCTACAGTAAGAAACCGCGTAGTACCAGCGTTCACATGTTCAATTTTACATAGATGATCGGTCTCAAATTTTATAGTAAAAAAATAACTATTATTAATATCTGTATAAAACCCCGACATTGATACAGCAGCAGTAGATATATTATATGGTGGTTCTTGTACTACGATACAATTTGTATTTGGCGTGACACCGCCTATTGAATTAGCAGCGAGATAAGTTGTAAAACCATCATCAGGTATATACTCAAGCCCTTTAATGCTAACGGAGCTAGTAAGAGGTGTTGATTGTGTTAAGAATAAATTAGAGTAGTTATTTGTAGAGCTATCATTAGCTTGAGCAAAAGCTTCAACAAATGGAAGATCAATACCCTGCTCGGTATAGTAAATATTTTGATTAAACGTCAATGTACTATCGGGACTGTAAGCAGCCGAGAGACCGATATAATTTGACGAATTAAGAGTAACAACCTCCATGTCTTTATTTATTATGAATTCAAATGGACACTAGTTTGTTTGTAGTGTTAATCCCCATTTATTAATTAGATATGCTTGTACTGAAGCTATTTGATCAGGGTCTAATGGACGATCAAATAGCATAAATTCAGAAATTTCTGCGTCAGTTAAATAGCTGTTATAATATGCATCACTTGTACCGAGAAGACCATAAACAAGACTATAGTCGTACTGTCCTGCAGGAATCGTGTATCCCTTTACAGGATTATATCCACCAGAGAGGAAAGCACTAAGTGTTGTGTAATAATTTTGATAATTCTGATTACCTCTTTGAATTATAGCCGTATCTGCAGTAAAATATGCATTAGCGTTTTTATTACCACTTACTGTCGCTGTAAACAGGCTATAATTAGTTAAATTTTGTGTAATAACACCAGTGTTTGTAGGTTGATAAATACCATTATTTGGATCATACGCGCTTGTACCGAAATAATAGCTTGTATCACCTTGCTCTATGGTCATTGAGTTATCGCTTGCAAGCGATACATTGAGATAGGGTAAGTAATTGTTACCGTTTCCAGCAGCTAATGAGCTATACGATCCGTCTTCATTAGTATTAAGATCATATGCAAAAAGTGTGTCTTTACTACCAATAGAGTTAAACTTCACAACAGCAATGACTGTAAATCCTTGACCATAAACAAAAAATACTTTGTCACCGAGAGTACCTGAGGCGAGCGCGTAGAGATATTGACTAGCACCGGGCGATGAAGGGTTTGAAGTGAAGTGTACACACTTACGACCGGATTGACTTTCTCTTGGATAGAGGAAAGTAGGTGCATTTGAACCATCACTAAGGTCACAGTAGTAGTTATTTCTATATGAGCTCTTATCAGTCCATACTAAGACTTTATTATCAGTGTTTTTTGAGATTGTTGTGGCATCGGATGCGTCTAACCATGTGATAAGATCGTAGTTTAACACCGATGAATTAGGATCAAAAGGAATCACTGTCGGGTATTTTGAATCAACACCACTTAGTACCCTAGCAACTGTTAGATAATCAGGTTGTTCTATTTCAAAAATATTTTGCGTTTCAATAGATGAAAGTTGCTGTGTATTACTAATAAGATGAATATCAGTAAAATCATAAATTGATGCAGGAGCCGATGAAATAGTAACATTAAAGATATTTCGAACAATATTACTATTATATGCTGTTATTGAAGGTGTAAAAACAGTAATACCTGAATTACTCTGTGGAAAATAATTATGACTCACAATAGTTGCTATTGCACCTGTCGCTGATTCAGATTGACCAAGGGTATATTGCGGTACAATTTGACTATCAACAGTAATCTCCGGCGTCCCGTCACCAAAATTGTATACTATTTTTTGTGTCTTAGAGGCTGTTTGATCTATATATGTAGGGTCGAAATTAATCGTATAAGGCCCCTTTAATGGACCGACATTTATATTATAGATGACGTCTTGTACAAAATAACCCCACGGTGTATACTTGCCGTCGTCAGCGGTAACAGTATAATTTGTTGTATTAAAATTATCAGTAGATGGGCCACCATCGGCTGTTAAAGGATATACAAAGTTAGCTCCAGAAAGCGGATCATTATAAAAATAATGATCCAAAACAACCGGTGAACCAACTGATGGTTGACTTGATAGCTTTACTGTATACGACTTCACAGTAAATATTTAATAGAGTGTGTTTCGACTACAAGCTTGCTCTAAAGAAAAAACACATACACGTCATCACCTACTATAGATGTCGACATATAATCAAAAGTAAAATTAGACTGACGTATATTGCTTGCAAAAGCAGGCCAATCTGTAATTGTAGTTTTTGCAACCTTACCAGAAATATTTGACACTTGAACCTTTGTTAAGGTCTCGGATATAAATTTAAACCGATCATCAAGGTCTGATAAGAGGTTATTTATACTTAAAAATTGATAGAAAAGCGTTCCTACAGCTTCGTTGTGCTGTGAAACATACTTCTTCACTCTATTACGACATGAGCAATTAACGTTTACTGCAGCGCTTTCAACATCTGCTGCAATATCGGGCATAGCGCTCTTGAGAATATCTCTAAAAGCGCTATTTTCATGTATAAAATCTATAATAACATCACCTAACCAGGTTGATGTAATTACTTCATCTTGTGTCATAAGAACATTTAGTTTATAAAGGGAATAGATCCACTTTCCTTCTTTTTATATATGAAAGACGCAAGTAGGTGTGTAACAAGGCCGCAAAAAATATTAGTAAGTAGAGGTACTTCAACATCTAATTTAATAGGATTATAAAGAAAAGAACACATTAACCCAAACCAAAACGAACTACATTCAGGACACAGAAAAGGTCTACGAATATATGGAATATAAGATATTTTATTTCGTATTGGTTTAAAGATCTCTGAAAAGCTATACATGTACGATACACTTAAACTCAAGCATATGAAATATAGCAAATTAAAAAATAACATTATGCGATAAAATTAACAGCAGTCCCGTTAACAGAGTCAGCTGAAGAAATAGCGCCTGACAATGAGGGATTATCAGTCGGAAGCTGCACTGGTAGAGAAGCAGCGATTGCTGAGTTTGGTACCGAAACAGTAACATTGAGATTATTCTGAAAAAAGGATGTAAGAATTGTATGGTCGCTACTTTCATTTGCTATGATTGACGCTACTACAGGCTGCAACAATTTTCCAAGTTGAATATTAAGATCTTTTGAAGAATCGAATGTAGAGAGATCGTAGCTGTAGATAGGGTAGCTATCGAGCGAATTTTTAAAAAGCGGTGAAAATGGCATCACGTTGACTCTTTTATTGATAGAATCAAAAGACTTAATAATAAAACCAACACCAGTTGCCGATAACGTGTTCATTTGTGAAATATTTATGCAACTAAACCGGCAAGGCTACCGTTATTTGTAAACGTTATAAGATTTGAACTGCCGTAGATGTAATATCCCGGGGACCCGCCAACTCCTGGTATTTGCCCAGTATTATAGCCGGCGTAGCTGCCGGTACTACCATAACTACCAAAAGCAGCACCCGCACCACCAACACCACCGTAACCACCTGTAGGATCACCGGTACCACCACCAGCTGATGTATAAGCACCTTGACCGACTCCCCCTGCACCGCCATACCCGTCGTAATTAACGTATCCTGTCCATTGGTTCATATACGTGCATTGTTGTGTTTTACATTTATAGCAACACCAACAACCGCAGTTTGGTGACGGAATATAGCCGCAAGGTGAAGTACCACCGCAGTTCCAAAAATATGGATAACCGTAGGCATAAAATCCAACGCTTCCTGCACCAGCACCCCCTCCACCTCCACCCCCATATATATTACCGTTATTAACCAGATTAATAGGAGAACTAACGATTAAGGCGCTACCGCCTTGTCCACCAGGCCCGCCGCTTGCATTTAATGCCGTGGAGCCGGCACCGTAGCCACCTGCACCATATATATTACCATTATTAATAACAGAGACCCTATCACGAGATTTAAAATTTGCTAATGTTAGTGTCGGTTTTGTAGGATCTGAGGAACCAACAGCAACATTTGGATTAATGATAACGGTTAAATTTAGAGTTATATCAAGACTGCTAATAACACCAATACTATAAAGGTAAGAACGAAGATCAAACGCTTGCCCGGGTTGAAGTGTTGTTGTATCGATGCTGCTATCAAATGTGTATGTTACCGTTTCTCCGGTGTTAGCCGTTGTACCGATTAGTAGCGGTATAGCAGCCATAAAAGTTATGCTAGATCACCGAAGAGTGTCCAGCCAAAGGTTGAATTATATGATAGTGTTGCAGCTGACCAACGAGTTGATGTATGTTTCAAATTATATGATTGATTCAACGTTAACCCATTGGCATTAAAATACACGGTACCTGTACCTGCTTGAATTACAGTAACCTGATAGCCGTTTCGAACGGTATTTGGGTTAGGTAATATTGCTGATAAAGTTGTTGTATTATTAAAATAGATAACACTGCCACAGTCCATATCTTGCAATGTATAGTTTCCTGTTTGTATATTTGTCGGTGTACCACCGGCAAGATAACCTGTTGCTGATACATTACCAACAATAGTCAAAGCTTGAGTTGGTAGCGCTGTACCAATGCCTAAATTACCTCCATTGATATAAGAATTTCCGTTTGCTTGAATATATGTCCCTGCTGTCCCAGCATTGAGTAGGACAATACTCCCGTTGTCATTTATTGAACTCTGTCCAATCAACTGAACAATATCGTTTGTTCCGTTATTTACGGATATTCCCTTGTATTGAGTCGAAGAAGTTGCAGTAACTTTGTTGGTAGGTGAACTCGTACCAATACCAACGTTACCACCACTTGTATAAGCTACCACATTACCTGCATTACTGTCATAAAGATAGTTAACACCTCCACTCCTATAAAAAGCTCCAGTTGATGCGCCACCCATTCTGTCACCGACTGAAAACAAACTCGATGTACCAGCTACACTAGCAGTAGCGCTGTTTATTGCGTTTAACGCACTAATACTACCATTAACTGTGAGAGTGGTTCCAGGATTAGATATACCGATACCAACGTTACCACCAGAGGCGATTGCTACTAAATTGCCAGTAACAGAATCAGAAATATAATTTGTACCTAACTGTCTGTATAGTGTACTAGATGCACTGCTTCCGCTTCTATCCGTAATATTAAACCCACCCGTTGAACCTTGAGCTGTAAATGTTGGAGCTGATATTGTATTATTAGCACTAACGGTACCGTTAACTGTTAGAGCGGTGCTTGTAGCGGTAGTACCAATACCGACGTTACCGGTGACATTAGCGTTACCTTGCACGCTAATGTTGTTGACGTATGTGTAATTCGCCTGCGATGCACTTAGACCTGACCCAAGTATGAAGGTATTTGTAAAGTTATTAGTACTATTACCAGAACCACCAGCGACAAATGAATAATGGCCAGATGCCGTATTACAAAAACCACCAACAACAATAGACCGGGCACCAGAAGCCGTGTTGAAGCGACCACCACCGATAAAATTGCTGCAACAACTTGCTGTATTAAAGGCACCTGCAGCAATTGCAGCGTTGAAACCTGATGCTGTATTACTGGTACCACCGCCAATAGATGCACCGTACCCTGACGCAGTATTGCATACACCACCAGCAACGTTTGAATAACACCCTGCAGCAAGACCACTAAATCCACCAGTAACATTGCTATAATTACCTGAAGCAGTATTATATCTACCGCCAAGAACACTTGAATAAGCACTAAGTGCTTGATTATTATTACCACCACCAATATTACTTGTGATACCAAGTGCTACATTCGTGCCTCTTGACGGAACAATAGCAGAAAGCGAACCGTTTAATGTATAAGTTAAATAAGCCAAGCTCGAAACTACACTATATGACGTATTCCAGTTACCGCTATTACCTGCTACAACCGTATTCGCGGCATTCCAAGTAGCACTAGTGGATGTTAAAGCGGTATATGCGCTATTCCAATTTGCTGAAGTTGTGTTGACAAGATTTGTAGCTGCAGTATAAGCACTACTTGTTATATTTGAATATGTATAGGCGGTATTCCACTGATTACTATTACCAGCTATATCATATATATTATTTCCAGAGAGATTATTAACAATAGTAAAACCTGTTAAATTTGCAGTTAGATTTGAACCGATAATAAACGAATTTACACCACTTAAATTATTATTAATACCACCGAGTATACTGAGATTTGAGCCAAAAAGGGAAACGGTATTGTTACCGTAGGTAGGTACAACTAGACCGGTTAATCCCGAAACAAGAACAAGCGGATACGCTGAAGTAGGTACGTTTAGTGTAAAGACCGGCTTTAATGGCCATGTTGTTGTCTTTGGACCATAATAGAATCCTGTTGCAGTATCAATATAAAAGTCACCAGATAGACCAGGGTTTCCAAGATAGGTGTTATAGATATTATAAGGTGCACCTGAAGCTGTGTAGATAATACTTCCTCGCTGACCTGTGCAAAGTGCTGTGATAGCGGGAACGTTTAATGATAATGTAGCTGCGATATTACCCATGGTCTTGATTATTTATACTGAAACAATTAATTTTACGCTTATTAAGCATGTGGTGTAATATTAAAATATTTACCACCAGCAGCATATGGAACACCAAGCGGTCCTGCAGACGGACTTACAATAACAAGCGGATTCGATGGGTCAAGGAGTACAGTTTGACCACGTACAACCTGGTTTAACGGACCGTAAACAGCGACGTTTCTAGCGCTCAATACGTCATATTGTACAAGTGTATTAGTGGGGCTATTATATGCAATTGTTGCACTTAATGTCGTTGTATCAATATCGTATGTATATGTACCAGTAGCTGCTTTTAATGTAATTGTACCATTTATATTAAAATTTTTAATTTTAAAAGTTGTTCCGTTATTTTCACCAGTTGTAAAACCCAAACCACACCGAACCGAAGAAGGCCAACTAATCGGTAAACTACTTAAAATAGGATTTGTTAAAAGACTGTTATTATAATCTGTAAATGTATAGTCGAGATAGTTTGTAAAATATTGATCACTAAGGTATTTTGCATCTACTATAATACGATTACCAAAATCCGTTAATCTTACACGAATACGTTTATACTCCGGTTGCTGGTTATTGGTAATTTGTTGATACAAACTTATTGGCTTATCAAATGACCGATCATTTAAATTTTTAGTTCTTGTAACGATACGGTAATCAGCATCATGATTTGCACGTATAGCAATTGAATTTGAAACAGTGTCATTATAACCAGAATTAAAGAAATTTGAACTACCATAATTACCAGTAAGATCAAAACCTACACCAATTATACCACTTTTTAAACCAAAAGTATCTGATGAGGTACTAAGCGACACACCACTAATACTACTATAACAAAGTCCCGGACCCGGTCCACCACCACGAATAATAGGAGCTAGTGTATCGCTAAAAAATACACAAAACCCTTCACTACCACTTACACTCGTACCAAAACATGCATAGTCAAACGAGACTACAATATCAGTCATTGTCTCAACATAATTTGAGCTATATATTGAACCTGCTATAGCATCCGGAGGCAAAGTATACATATAGCCTTAATAAAGCGAGTTAGCTTGTATAGATAGGAATATATCCAATAAAAGCACCTGATTGATTATAGATAGGCATTTTTGCCGTAATACTACCAACACCACCGCTAGTTGCTGAAATACTACCTACTTGAAGTGAGCTTGTTGAAACGCTAAGTGTATTTACCATTCCCTGTGAGCTTAAATTATTCACATATGTATAGTTTGCTCTAGAAGCGCTTAACGAAGAGCCTAAAATGAAGCTATTGCTATAGTTACCGGTGCTATTTGCCGATCCACCAGCTACAAACGAAAAGGGACTTGTAGCTGTATTTGAAACCCCACCCGTTACAACGCTTCCTGCACCCGATACACAATTATTAAAACCACCACCAACAAATGCGTAGCAGTTAGCTGCAGCATTAATACTACCACCTGATACGTTAGAGTAGGCACCAGAAGCAGAATTACATATGCCACCCCCAATGTTTGAATAAGCACCAGATGCGGAGTTGCAGCCGTAAGTTGGCGCTGTACCAGTAGCAAATTTTTGATATACTTGAGAATTTCTAATTACAACACCAACATCAATATTACCTGAGAGAAAAGATCCCGCAGTTGATAAATTTGATGACGCACTAAGCGTACCAGTAACATTAATATTATCTAGATAGTTGATTGGCATATATAGTATTTACCTTGATAATAGTATTTATCAAACAGGCTAATATTATACCGGCTATATGTTACTGTTGGTCACCAAGAACAGTACCGCCTAATGTACCGATAATAAAGTTTTTACCTATAACCGATAAACCTGCTCCTACAATACCGGTGCAGCCTGTGCCACCTGCTATGCGACCGTTATTTGTTATACTTGTTGAAGCTGTAAGGTAAAGCGCTGGACCACCAGGTAGTACCGGTTGATAGTTAATATTAGCCCATCCAGGGCTACCTTGACCTGCTCCAGTACCTGGATTCCTATCATGCGATGGTTCTCCAGCGCCTCCGCCGCCACCAGCAACACTTCCTGTACCTATACCCCCCCAACTACCATGCGCTCCTGTTTGGTAGTTGGCATATCCGCCATAACCACCACCTGTTGCATAAGCCATAGTTTGACCATTACGTGTAATAGACGCAACACCAAAGCTTACAGTATCACCGTTTGCAACAGGTAAGCTTCCTTGAATACGGCCACCGGTACCACCCTGGCCACCACCACCTTGTTTTTGATCTCCTCGACCACCACTACCACCGGGTCCACCAGGACCAGCTAAATCAAAATTTATCGAAGTTTCACCTTCATTTACAGTAATTGTTCCACCGCCACTGTAGCTTCTATACGGTGTAGTATCGGTTGCACCGGTTATAGAACCGTTATTAATAATTTCTGTACTTGTAAAGCTATTAAAAACCTTTGAACCATCAGAGCTTGTACCTATAGCTATTGCAGCTGTATTTTGAGTGTTTCTTGTATTACTACTTGTAGTTGCAAAGGTAATTAAAATGGCACCGTTGTTACCTGTAGCACCAGATGCATTATAACCACCACCTATCCCACCGGTACCGTAGGGTGCAGCAAGTGTCCTACCACCAGAACCACCTGTTACAACACCAGTACCTTTAGCAACATTTGTTCCACCCTTTGAACCACCTACACCACCCTCAGGTCCACCGGTACCTCTTGTAGTTGAACCACCAGCTAATCCTCCTCCACCGCCTCTAGCGGAATATGAGACATTAAATGACGAGAAAGTACCAGATGTTCCGGCTGTATTTGTTACACCGAGAGTACCACCCGTACCAACAACGATAGGTATATTACTTCCTGGTGAAACAGAAATATTATTAATTGTAGTAACTTGGCCAC
>Ga0208257_1000199_pt1 | contig 20164 bp, 48 predicted proteins | sample CryBogCBH10Sep07_FD_184610 | JGI IMG/M metagenome (GOLD analysis project Ga0208257, IMG submission 184610) | Freshwater microbial communities from Crystal Bog, Wisconsin, USA - CBH10Sep07 (SPAdes) | ecosystem: Environmental > Aquatic > Freshwater > Lake | place: Crystal Bog, Wisconsin, USA... | reverse complement strand
GTTAAGAGAGTAACGGTTTAGGCGAGGACCGTGGACCTCGAACTCCTCATCAGCTAGTTCTACAAGACCTAGTGGGGAGATGGAGATTGTTAAATCAGAGGACGCAGCACGATAACTTGGTGGAGAAAAATCCATACCGCTCACTGCTCACCTCTTTCAACTCTGGACAATTTTAACACAAATGTCGACAAATATACAAAACTACAAATTAACGGAAACGCTCGCCTCGGATGAGGTTGGTTCCGACAGGCTTGGTAACCATCTTCTTTTGAGCTTGTTCTTTTTTATCTTGCTCTTCTTTGGCGTAATCGCGGAAGCGTGGGTCTACATCTTTCTCAGATGTGACAAATTTCCCGCCTAGTTGAACATAGCGGGAATGAACCCAGTGCGCTGCGGCTGGGGAAGGGTAAGTGCGAAACTTAGAGCGCGCTTGAGTGGTCAGCATGTTCCACAGCTTCTGATTAGCTGGAATCTGCTTAGGACCCTTTTTTACTTCTTTACCTGCGATAAGTGCCATGTGTAATCCTTAGATAAGTCCAAGCCCCCGCAACATATTTACCGTATGAACGGGGGCTTAGGAGCATTATTAGTCGCGGACGACTGAAGGGTTGCCTGCCTTTTGTGGGGCACCGTTGCGGAAAACTTCCTCAATACGGTTGTCACCGTGGTCTGCGAAACCACCAGCTGCGAACTCCTTTAGATGGTCTGGGGCTTCTACCCAGGCAGCAGAACCAACGTGAGCACGCTCACGCATTGTCTCTTCTGGAAGCTTCTCAAACACATTCTGATTACGGTTTGGACGACCTGCTGCAGGAATGTATCCCTGCATAGCGCCTTTTGAAAACTCCGCTGGAACGTCTGTATCTGTTGCGATGCCTTCTTCAAAACGAAGTGGGCCGCGCTGTCCAGGTGTGGCTGGTGAGACCTTGCGGTCGTACATGTTGCCAGGACGCTCAGGGAACTTTGGGTCTGGTGCAATTGCCATTTTATATACTCCTTATAAGGGTTGAGGACCTCAGTAAAAGTGTGCTACATAACGGCTGTAAAGTCAGCCTAAAGTCTTAACGGAAAAATGGAGAACTAGATACTTCAATCTGAGGCATGGACATATCTAGGGTTAGAGAGCAGGCGATAGCCAAAGAGTCGGCGTAGTCATCGTGAGCGTGGGCCTCATCAGGGGCTTTAGCCAAGAAGTTAGGACCGGTGAACTTGGTCTCCAAGTCCTCCATTTGCTGCCTAAATCGGCGGTAACTACGTAGTTTTCTGGTCTTTGCATGTGCAGGCCAGCTAAGCATATCTCTGTCAATAAGCGCCTTTAGGTGCTTCCAACGCTTGGACTGTTCTGGTTGGCTACTGCCTACAGCAAAAACCTCTGCCCTTGGTAGGAGAAGTTTTAGGCGCTGGGCTACTGCGTCACCAACACCGTTGGAGTCAACTCCAACATACATAACGTTGTAGTTTTCTAGGAACTTTACAATCTGGAAGTATTGGTCCTCCCAGTCATCTCCTTGAATTTCAAGCCAGTTAAGGATACGGTGGTCAAAGTAGCCAAACTCATCTGGGCGGTCCCAGTCAACCCACACCACAGTAACTACTGTAGAGTCAATCTTACGCGCAGGGTCAATGCCCACGATGACAGGAGTTCTGTGCCAAGAGCGCTGGATTTCCATAGATACGTCACCAAGCTTGTCGAGCACGCTTGAGGTAACGAACATACCGCGCTCAAGCATCCACTTACAGGTGTATGACATCTGGAACTCATCCGAGTCTTCACCGATACGAAGCTTCTCACGCTTAATGTGCTTCTCGTAGTTTTCGTTGACCTTAACTACGTCACGCCAAGTCCACTCAAAGTGGTTCTGCCGCCTGCTGCGGGCTGTTTGGCGGCGCTTATTAAGCATGATGCTATTGTAAAAATTGTTCTTGTGCGTGGTTGGGGTTCCGGTCTTAACCATAGTTCCCGCGTAGTACGCCAACATAGGGGCAATAGATTTAGATACTACAAAGTCGTCAGCTTCTTGGCACTCATCAATAACGATGAGATGGAAGGACTTAGACTCAATCTTAGCTCTAGGGTTAGCTGTCATCATCATCAAGCTACTGCCTGAGTTTTTGAGTTTAATCTGTTTAGTCACGCCTGGCACACGAATTAGGGCGTCATCAATTTCAGGGTCGTTCATGATTTCTAGGGCACGCTCGCTGGTAAGGCGGTTTACGGTTCTACCAAATAGGGTTTCAACCTGTCCCTCAACTGGGGCAAACATACCCACCATGATGCCGTCTTTATAGCGCCCAAGTAGGTCTGGGAACATCTTGGCTAGGCGTGGGAGCAAGACCATGAGCGTGGCTACTGTGTTAGCAATAGTTTCCGACTTACCTGACTGACGTGCGGCAAGGGCGGTAATTTCTTCACTGTCGTTAATAATCACAGACTCAATAATGCGTCTAGCTAGAGGCATCTGATAAGGGTGAAGTTCGTGACCTACAAGGGCAGTCTGGAATTGAATGCAGCGGTCAACCAGCATCTTGACAAACTCTTTAGAGAGCTCGTCTAGCTCAATTTCTTCGTCTTCGACATCAGTGAGCTCATCGCTCTCTAACTCATCGAGGTAGAGCTCGTCTTCGTCGTCTTCTAGTTGGTCCATATACGCCTTAGTCTAGATTAAAACAAAGAGCCTAAGTCGTTAAACCTAGGCTCTTTGCGCCATCTACGGGGAGAGGAAGAGAGGCGTGGACAATAATAGCACAAATGTCTATTTGTCGACAAATCCCTTTAACGGCGTGGCGTACGGTTTCTTAGAGCATCTACCATAGCGTGGAGTGCTTCAGCGCCGTTAAGGGCCTCGTCTAGATACACGTCATCTTTTGTGCGCTGGTACATAGATAGGCATCGGCCGATGTCAAAGATGGCTGAGTCAGTCCAGCCCTCAATCTCAGAGGTGTGTAGTCTAGATACTCGGCGGGATACCTTCTCAGAGAACGGCTTGTCCCAGACCTTCTTATTCCTTGAAAACTTCATCATATAGTCCATCCTCTGGGCGCCAAGCAGTGCGGCCTCTCATAGCCTTTTCTAGGATTAAGTCAACGTCCTCATCCGTAAGGAGGTGAGGGTCGGCTACTGTCTTGAATAGAATGCCTACGTAGAATCCAGGCTTGGTAAAGGGGAACCTAAACACTAGGCAGTGCCCTACACGGAAGGGTAGTTCTGTCTCTTGGGTATGGCCTACCTCAACAATGGGTAGGAACTTATTGTGATAGTAGCTAAGCTTTCCGCCGTATAGTGGTCCGAGTGTCTTCATTAGTCGAACAATACTCCAATTTCTTCAGGGAACTTATCCTTTGACACCTTGTTGTATCCCATAGCGTCTATTCCAGAGTACTTGAGATATCTACCAGTAGAGTCTGTGGTCTTTAGCTCCTGCCACATATTTATAGGGATTCCGTTGTACTCGCAAATAGTACCGTCTCTGAACTGGATTAGTAAAGTCTCTTTTTCCTTCATGTAGGCCAGCTTTAAGGCACGAGGTCTATCAGGATTAATAGTTGGCGCGGCTCTGGTTTCAGTAGGCTGTGCAAACTCTATTCCGTATTTGTCTTCTACCTTGTCGTACTTTTCACCTTGCTCATCTTTTGGGGTTAAATACGCATTAACCGCAGACTCCATAGCGTTTGTTCTATTGCCGTAGAGTTCATCCCAGCTAGGTAGTTGTGCTCTATTTCTAGCCATTATTCCTCACAAACGTGGTTAGCGGTTTCCGTCTCTAGAACACGCATCATACAGGAGCCACAGCGTAGATAGCGAGGTGGCTTAAAGTTATTCTGAGCAGTGGCTCCAGGGGCAAAGTCTGACCCATCCTCATTAAAGGCAGGACGTACTACAACAACCTCAGGCTCCCTTAGAAGCTCGGCTGGAAACGGCCCTTGAGGATAGGAAACTTTATTCGGGGTTGGATGTGCTTGAGGAGCCGCAATTCGCTCTATCAAATGCGGCTCTACTAAATCAAGCTCCCAATCAACCTCGCGGCTTCTTGGTAAGAAGTTACCAAAAGCCTCGTAGTCAAGTGGCACGATTACTCGGCTGGAGCGTCGTCTACTACAGGTGCGTCTTCTTTTGCAGCCGCCTTCTTCTTAGGCTTATCTGCAACTTCGGCTGCAACAGGTGTTAGAAGAGGGAAATGGCCAGCATTTGCACGCTCATGTAGCCAAGCTGGTAGGCAGTTGGTGCAGTAGTTGGCTGGGCTAATGCCAGGCTCTGCGTGTGTGTATGCCGCGTCGTTTGAACAGTTATCGCACTTCATATAATCCTCCTAGAGTTGTAGGCCTAGTATAACGCAAAAAGCGCCCCCGAAGAGGCGCTTTCTGTCTATTTTACAGTTTACTTAGTTGGAGCGGCCGCATCTACTGCAGCCTTAGCAACTGCCTTTTGAGCATCTGCTACTGCTGTGGTTGCCACAGCTGTCAAAGCAGCGGTGGTTACTGAGTCAAGGTGCTCCTGCTTGGCTAGGTCGCCAACTACACCCTTAGGGTTGAACTTAGCAAGAAGTGGACCAACGACACCGACTACAGCAGCCCAAAGGACATGCTTGAGGTGGTGGTTTCCTGTTTGCCAAATTGCTACTGCTGATGCTGCAGTTGCGTATACATAGTGCTCTACAAGAGCCTTTTCGGACTTGGTAATGCGCATTACTACTCCTCTATATTGTTTGCATATGGCGTTACGATATGTGACTCGGCTGAGACGTTAGGCTTAGATGAGCTCACATTAGAGGATGATACACCGGCTATGAAAGAAGATGCAACTGCCACAAGGCTGTGTGGCGAGGTCGGATAGCCCATAGCCATCCAAGTCGTGTAGGCGGCTGTGCTGGCCACGCCTAGGTGAACTGGGTCAGATACCTTTAGTTTTATCATCTAGTCGCTCCAAAATACCCTTTACGTTACGGCGAAGTTCCTCAATATGGTTGTGGGTCTCCTGGTCCAACTTGAGGTCTTTTGTAATTATACGCCTGTCCTCATCGCCTGAGCGGTTAGTCGCATTCAAAAGTAGACCAGATAGGAGGATAGATTCCAAAGAGACCGTGAGGGTCAGTAGGTTGAATGGGTATGGGTCAAATACGGCAAACGTCATCCAGAGTGACCAAAAGACTATGTGGAAGATAAGGAACCAGACAGAGCCAAAGGCGATAGATGCCCAGTCAGACACCTTTTGAAAGTACTTCATTCGTTCGCCTTAGCTACCATTGAGGTGTAGGTTGCGGCATCAATTCCCTTGCCTTTAGAAGCCTTTAGTCCTGGGTATAGACCTTGATAGACAGGTATGAGCGCAATCTCTTCCTCAGTTAGCACGTTGCTAACTAAGTTAGCAGGCATCAACCCCGCATTAGCCAAAGCCTTGGCTACAACCAGTTCTACATTCCCCTTAGCCCCTGCCTTAAACACAGATGAGCCTGGGAATGGGGGAGCCACGATAACCGTAGGCTTTGTAGTAGGAATTGGAGCAGGCGTATTAGCCGTGTGAATAGCGGCAGTTCCGCCTCCAACTACAGTTCCAACACCTGCTACTCCAGCAGCAACTTTCTTACTTGTAGAGGCTGAGGTGGCTGGCGCAGATGAGCCTGTGTAGTTGGGGCGCACAATAGCTAGTACGTAGAGATACGGACGGTGACGGCGATAGCACCCATCTCCGTTAGCCTGATTACCTGTGTAAGACTCTGGGCCAGTATTGAAGCCGATAGTCGTGAGCCCGTCTTTAGAGGCGGCCTCTACAATCTCAACGTGGTCAGCAACGCCGTTACCTGACCAAGAGAAGAATACAATATCTCCAGGCAGGGCTGAATACTTGTCAACTACCTGCTTGTTCTTCTGGAACCAAGTAAGACCAGCAGGGCAGTAAGCAAATCCCTTAGCTGTCTGAGCGGCTACAAGGTGACTAGCGTTAACCTGTGCAAAGCACCAGCTCACGCCCATAGCGCAGTAAGACTCGTTAGGAATGCCATACCAAGTGCCATAAGGATTCTCGTTATTAGGTCCCTCAACGAAGCCAAGCTGGGTGCGGGCAACGTTTACAATGTCAATTCCAGCTGTCACTTATCCGCCTCCTTCTTCACTTCTGCGGCTGGCTCTGTGCCCGCCTTGCGGTATCTAAATGTTTCCCATAGTGGGGCTGGTATCTCGTGAATACCAAAGCGTGTCCTGTGGTGTGAGGTGCAAAGGACTTCAAGATTTCCTGGGCTCTCTACCCACTCTTGAAAGTCCTCATCAGACTCAAAGTGCAGGCCAAAAGCGGCTTCAACTTTAGCTGGGTCCATATTGTTGACCTGGCTGAATTCAATGTGGCTGTGGTGAAGCTCGGGAGTGCCTGAGCATAGGTCATCGTCAATGATGCACTTCCATAGACCTTGCTTCTTTAGTCGGGCTTTAGCCTGATTAAACAAGTGGTAGTGCGGGTCGCTCTCACGCGGCTCATGCTCTGGGATAGAAACAGCCAAGTGTAGGTTCATAGCCTGCTTGTGGGCGTCTGTCACTGGTACACCAATCTCTCAGCCAGGTCTCCTGGAACAACTAAGTAATCCTTAGTGTTGACGAGAACACTGTTTGACTTGTCGTAGCATTCAGCTACAAGCTCAGAGCAAATGTAGCCCTCTTTCTGGGCCATGCGAGCCATTACGCGGCTATTAGAAAATACCTTGATGCCCAAGATACGAAGGGCAATAAGGGCAATGGTCAGGAAGCTATAGCTTTTACCTACTGTAGCTAGAGCGCACTTAACAATAGACTGGCGCTGGTCATCTGTAAGGTCTTCATGCCGGTTCCAAGCAATCACTGGGTACTTGGATACAGAGCTAACAGCTACACCCTTAGGATTGGCTTCAACAATCTTGCCATCACCGATGTAGATAAAGCAGTGGTTCCAACGAGACATTGTTCCTAGTCGTATGAGCTTACCGAAGAACCCGCTAGTCTTAACCACACCGTAGTCTCCTACACGAGGTTCGTAAGTCATCTTTACTTGTTCTCCTCAACATACTGGTCAAATCGTCCCTCTAGACGGGCGTACTCAACCTTCATCTCTGTGATGTCTTCTTTAATAGCGTCTTGGTTAGTATCAAGCTTCTTTAGGATTGGGAGCACTTGAAGCTTAACGATGTCATTTAGAGAGCTGCCATGATTGGGCTTTAACTCCGACAGATACTCGTTCTTGATATTGCTCATGTGCTTATCTAGGGCCTCTTCGAGCATGGTGTTGACCAGCTCCTTTGTGTGGTTTTTAAGCATCCAGCGGACTGTGCCAAGAACAGAACCGCCGATAAGTAGACCTGATGCAACGGCTCCTAGTATTGTAGGGACATCCATTATCAATCCAATTCTATTAGAAACTATATGAGTTGGAACTGATACGTTGTCCGATAATAATTGTCACAAAATGTACTATTTTTACTAGTTTACATGCGTATTTTGTTTTTTTCTCTGTAAATATGCGCTTAAGAGTTGACTCACCTCTGTATGGCTGTGCTATGGTTAAACCCGACAGAGCCACTAGCAATAGTGGCTTTTGCCAACTGAGAGGAGCAGCGATGCTTAATATCAGAATTAATCTCACGATTAATCTAAAGAAGACGTACGCATTGGTAGTAGCAGGGATACTTATAGTGTCAAACCTATTTACGCCAGCATACGCAATACAGACAAAGGAGTCTGTAAGATTGGAAAAGGTAGTAATGGTCCAGCTTGACCATGTAGTGGTCAAAACGACCCGTACAGAGGCTCTGGAGGCCTTAAACAGCCCTCAGGTAAAGTACTTTGACGCTCAGGCTTTAGCGTTCCTAACCACGTATGCACGGGGCTGGAATATGCAGGAATGGGGCTGCCTTAACAACATTTGGACTAATGAGAGCCATTTTAACCCGCTGGCTAAGAATAAATCTTCCGGCGCGTACGGTATAGCTCAGTTCTTGCCTAGCACTTGGGGTAACTACAACCTAGTTAAGACTCCCGTGGCTAAATTACAGATACAGTACGGTATTCACTACATTGAGAAGCGCTATGGCAACGCGTGTACCGCGTGGAGGTTTTGGCAAAGACATAAGTGGTACTAAACAAAAAGCCCCCGATTTCTCGGGGGCTTTTTACTTGAACTATTAGTAGACGTAGGTGAATGTTCCGTCTTGAGTTCCTGGGTTCTCACCAGTTTGGAGCTTGTAAACAACCAAGTTAACAGCTGTACCAAGAGTCTGGGTACCTGTTACAGACTGGCTGTAGACAGTTCCTGCGTTAGCAAGAGTTGCTCCAGTTGTGCGGTAGGTGACTGTTCCTGTGTTGAAATCAGCAACACCAAGCTGACGGTCAGCCTCACGGAAGGTTAGACCTGTAACTGTTGGAACTGAACCAGTTGAAGCTGATGCAGCGATTGTGACAGATGCAACACCTGCAACACCTGTAAGTGCTGAGTCCGTAGCAGCGTTTGTAACTGTGAATGATGTAGCAGTTGCAGAAGCAATTGTTACGGCAGACAAGTTAAATGCTGATGGGGTGGTGTAGGTCTTTGCGTAGTACTGTGTAGGAATTGGCTGAGTTGAGCCAGCTGATACATAGTTGTAAAGACCTGTGATTGTTACAGTCTGACCTGACTGGAAGTTGTTGTTAGCCGTGTAGGTAACAGTTCCGCCAGAAGCAGATACAGCAGTGACAGTTGCTGTCAAAGTGCTGGTTGAGTTGAAGCCCTGAGTAGTCTGGCTGCCTGGGAAGTTATCCCATGCGTTAACTGTGTTAACGTGGCTGTCGCCTGGAACTGTAAGGGAGATTTGTCCGATTGTCTTTGATAGCTCTGCAGTTGTGATTAGACCACTTGGGATATCGGTTGTTGTAGACCAGCCGTAGTCAGCGCCAATTCCTGGGATTACCTCAAGGTTAACGCTAGCTGTACCTGTAGCACCTGAAACAGCGCGGTCTGTGGTAGCGCTTGTAACTGTGAAGTTGGTGCCTGAAACAGTAGCGATTGTAGCGTTTGTTAGGTTGAATGCTGAAGCATATGTACCTGTTGCTGTTGAGGTAGAACCTGTAGCAGCAGAGGTAACTGTGAAGTTTGTATTTGCTGTAACTGCCAAGATGGTGAATGTGCCGTTGAAGCCAGAAGTTGAAGCACCTGTGACGGTGATTGACTGACCAGCTGAAAGACCTGTTGTAGAGGCTGTAGCATAGGTTACAACGCCAGCAGAAGCAGTGATGCCTGTGATAGCGACTGAGCCATTGAGACCTGTAACTGTTACCAACTCACCTGCGTTGAACTCATTTGCAGCTGTGTAGGTGATTGTGCCAGCAGATGCAGATGCAGCTGTTACAACAGCTGTCTGGACATCTGAGCCAGCCGAACCACGGGTTCCGCCGGTTGCGTTGTACGTTGGTGAGGAAACACGGTCGTCATTGGTCTGACGTGGGAAGTTTCCGTACACAAAGTCAACAGCGACGTTGCCGCTAGGTACTTGCTTGTACCCGGAATCGCGAATTGCCATTTCATTTCCAATCTATAGATAGGTTTAACGTCCCATGCGCCTGGGACATTATAAGTTTATCCACCAAGTGCAATAACGTCTTGCTTAGCTAACTGCTGTTTTTAAGTATCTAACTACTACTACGCCTGAACCACCATTACCGCCTGTATATACCGTAGCGTTGTTGTTCCAAACTCCATCTCCACCATTACCTGAATTTGCAGCTTTTGCGGCTGGATTTGTAGCAAAAATGCTAGAGCCTCCAGCAGCAAGTGTTGTAGGAATGCCTGTAGCAGTTCCCCAAGCAGAATATGCGGTGGTTCCGGCTCCGTTAGAAGCTCCTGAAGCAGCTCCGCCAGCTCCTCCGCCTCCGCCTGCTGAGCCGTTATAGGCACCACTGAAGTTTCCGCCTGCGTTACCTTCACCAGATAATCCGGCTCCGGCCTGGTCAACAGTAGAGCTGCCTACAATTAATTCGCCAGTAGCGCCTTGGCCTGAGCCGCCATTAGTTTTATACGAACCGCCGCCGTGTGCTGTGTATGAACCAAAAGTAGTATCTCCACCTACAGTAGAGTTAGTTGCAGCGCCACCGGTTCCGCCTGCGCCAATAGATACGTTGTAAGTACCAGCTGTAAGTGAGGTTGAGATTAGCTTGAGACCTCCAGCACCTCCGCCACCACCGCTGACTGCGTTACCGCCGTAAGATGTGTTGTAATAGCCACCAACACCGCCTCCTCCACCAGCTACGATAAGAATATCGGCAGTAAGAGGGGCGCCAGAGACTGTCAAAGAGCCAGTACCACTAGTAAAAGTTCTGTAGTAATAAGTGCTATCAGAGGATAGCGTCCCACCACTAACTACTGAGATATGGGCTGACTTCTCTGAGGCAACTATTCCTCTAAGAATTGGCATTAGGAAATATCTCCTACAATCAACCACGTATCTGTAGCAATCTTAACTGCTTCTGCTGCAGCGTATTGGGTTCTAATCTTTGGAGCGGTTGAGGTAGCTCCAGTAGATTGAATGGAGGTTACTCCAGGGGTTACCGCCTGAATTGTGTATGCTCCAGAGCCAAGTCCCGCTACGTGAACAACAGAGCCGATTGGAAAAGCTGCAGTCGCATTAGTAGGGATTGAGATGTATTGAGCACCTGTTCCAACTGCGCCAATAAGCTTATCTTGGTCAGAGGTAGTAATTGTGTATTGAACGCTCTGTAGGTTAATAGGGGTAATCGTTGTATTAGTTCCCTGAATACCTTGGATACCTTGAAGACCCGTTGCGCCTGTTGTTCCCTGCAACTGAGCGTAGCCAAAGCCTTGAGCTCCGGTCAAACCTTGCGTTCCTGTGGCTCCCTGCAGACCAGTGGTTCCCTGCGTACCTTGGGTACCGTTGCTTCCGTTAAGGCCCTGAACTTGCTGCCATGAGGCAGTGGTTCCGTTACTGGTAAGAACATAGCCAGAAGTACCGATACCGATACGGCCAACTGTCTGAGCGCCTGTTCCTACAAGAAGGTCGCCAACGCCCTGGATAGTAGCGTTCTTGATGTATTGAGGGTGGACGTCTGCTACAAGGCCAGACTCAATGTTATTAAGGCGAGCAGTTACTGTCTGGATAGCGCCATTAGCTGAGGCAGAGCTAAATCCAGATGCAGAGAAAGAAGATGTTAGATGAGGGTTAGTGCCAAGCTCGGTCTCGATAGCTACGACTTCATCTTGAAGAGCATTTGGGTGACCAGCATCAATAATCTCAGTCACATTTACGTGTGTAGAGAATGTCTTAGTTGAATTTGGATAGGAGGCTGCCATGTGTGCCCTTTCGGTCTAGTACTCTACAGTTTAGCGTTTTTAGTTCAGATGTTCGCCCTGAACGCCTTTACCTGGAGTCTTATAGGTAGCAATACGTGGGCGCTCCTGAGTATTTAGGAACATACGGCGCACACCAAAGCGAGAGTCCTTTATAGTAACCTTCTCAATCTTAGGCTGCTTAAACTCTTTTTTGCGGTTCATGGCGTCCACCGACCCCACTGCTTAGCGTTAGTATCGCGGCCCTTGATAGATGGGGCGATAACACGAGTGAGGCGTTCACGGAACTGACGACCATACTTGCCCGACAGCGCTTCCTCTTTTACCTCTGACTCTAAGGACTTACGAGACCTCTTCACTTTTACCTCTTTAGGCTAATCTTAGGAGATAGGTTCTTTGCCTCATCCCAAGAAATCTTGTTCTCTCTGTAAGCGCTCTGCACATCTTTAGCTGCTGGTCGTAGGCCGCCTAAAGGGTTAAGTTGACCAGCCTCTTTAGGGGTGATGTGTCCGCCCTTTAGCGCAGTCTGAACTGTCTTAGCGCTGCGAGGTGTTCCCTTAATTGCGCTCTCTAGCTTCTTAGTGTTAACGCCCTTTTTAGCAGCAGGGGCCTTAGAGACTGGCTCTGACTTGGCCTTTGTCTTCTTCTCAGACTTTTCTACTTTTTCTTTGCCGGGCTTATTGGTAGATGTCTTCTTTACAGATGCCTTGCCCTTCTTTGGGGCAGCGACTGTTTTAGTTCCTGATTTAACAAGCGCGCCAAAGGCTTTAGAGGCCTCAATATCACCAGCTGGTTGTCTACTCATACTCTGATTCTAGATGGTTTTGCTCGCAGCGACGTGCTAAAGATGGGACTACCCAAGTTTTACCGCACAATTCGCACTGATAACGGTTACGAATGCTATCTCCCACGTGAATGTCCTACTTTAGGCGCTTAAACTCGCCCTCTGGGTCATAGATGTCTAAGGCTTGTGAGATTAACTTCTCCCCGACCTCTCGAACGTGGTGGCCACAGAATAAAAGCTCACCATTAAGGAATGTAGCAACTACTTTAGCAGCGGCCCCACAGGAGTCACAGCGGTCTTGAAGAGTTAGTTCTCTTGCGGCAGTAACTGTCTGCATTATGACTCCTTAGAAAGGTGGGTTCTTGCTCTGCTTGCTCTCTTGCTCTTTGGCAATCTTATCTTGTTCTGCGTAGTACTTGCTCATCTCGTCAGCAGCCTCTGGGGTAATGTGTCCAAAGTTCTCTGGGACATCACTGTAGTCGTCTGCTGGCCATTGGCTCTCTGAACGCTTATCCATTACGCAACACCACTTCCACCTGCTGTAGGGGCCGCACCTGCTGCAGCACCGCTTCCTGAATTCATACTAGCACCTTCTGCCGCCTCCTGTGCAGGAGTCTCATTACTTTCTGACATAGGCGATTCTGCTCCAAAGTTACCGACAATCCCGCTTCCACCTATTGTTAAGTAGGAAGGATTGACTGTTTCAGTGCCTGGGCCCCAAAATCCTAGAGCAGGATACTGTTCATGATACTTAGTGCGCTTAGAGTATTTCATGATTACTCGTAAATGCCAAGCTTGCGCATGCGCATAATCTCTTCGCCGCCCATAGGGTGGTCTTGAGGAAGAATTTGACCTGAGTGCGGGCTCTGTAGTCCCGTCTTTCCTCCAGGTAGCTTTACTACGTTGTAGGAGCCAAAGTTACGAACGTTTTGAGCGCCCTTATCGTTAAACTGTAAATCTCCTGATGGGTTCACTTCTCATTCTCCTTCTTGTTTGCGCGACGCTTGTTCTCTTTGGCAGTATTCTTGCTACGAGAGATTACTCGTAGGTTGCCCTTAGAGTCATTGCTGTGGTTGTTGTCCTTGTGGTCAACAGTCTTGTTCTTGTCTTTAATCTTGCCGTTCTCAGACTCATAATCGGCACGAGCTTTGTTCTTAGAAGTAGTAACCCACTTATCGCCTACCTTTTTCTTGTAGACATAGATAGGGCGCCCGCCATTAGCGTCGCTCCCCTTGTACGGTCCAAACTTCTTAGTCTCAGCCATTATCGACTCCAAATATCTTTAGGTTTATTTGTGATAGGGTCCCGATGTCGTCTAGCAGCGGGGTCTGGGTTTAACACAGAAGCCACCTGACGAGATACTCTAAAACCTTGTTTTGAGGATACCGCCTCTGGAAAATCTCTATTAGGGGATTGTGCAAATGTTGAGTCATTTTCTAAAGGCTCTACCTCATACACGTTTCCATGGTGCGGGTGCTGCCCTTCTGAGCTTTGTCCTAAACCAGAGTCTATACGGTCAAGGGTGTGCTTAACTGCGCCTTGCAGGTTAGAGGTAGCCCATGCGGATGTGCGTTCATCACGAGGTTTGATGATAGAACCTGGTTGTAGGTTCTCAATAGTGCCGTGATAAAAGCTATCTCTACGCTCAGACATTACTTGCCCTTTTTCTTCTTGGCGGCATTCATGTTATCAACAAGATTAGGGTATGGACGACCAGCAGCTTTAGCAGCGGCCTTAGCAGAAGCCTTCTTCTTAGGACTTAGCTTCTTGTCCTTCTTTGTTGGGTCCGGGGTCTCCCAAACTTTCTTAGCCATTCTTCTTGTGCCAATCTTTAACGGACTTAACGCCTTGGTCAATAGTCTTAACCTTGCCCTTGCTCTTCTTTGTAAGGTCAATCTTATCGTACTTGCCCTTATTACCAGCATGGTCAACGATTACGTCGCCCTTTTTGTTCTTCTTGATGGTGTGGCCTTCGCCAGCTACCTTAATTGTCTTTGCCATTAGCAGTCCCACGCTCTCAATGATTTACCGCCCCAGTAGACATCGCAGTCTCCGCAAGCGCATTTACCCTCTAAGTATAGTGCAGCTAGTCTTAAAGTCTCTGGGTTATCTTTAAAGTGACCTAGTCCTAGGTTGCACCCCTGACATAACCCGCCCCTCACATCGCCCGTTGCGTGGTCGTGGTCTACAACTACATTAGTCTCAACGCCACATATTACGCACTCAGACAAAGCTTTAGCTTCACGAGCCTTAGCAATATCAGTCACGCCTTTAGGCACAGAATTAAACTTTTTATGAGCACTGCGACACGAACGGCACCAGCTGTCTAGTCCATTTTTCTTTTTGTTATGCGGAGGGAAAAACTCTGAGGTTTCTGGTTTTTCCGCCTTGCACTTAGTGCAGGTTAGCAATCCCATGCGCGTCTCGCTTTATTTAGTCTGCTGTCTGGGTCTTTAGCTGCCTTAGGAAACATCTTAGCTTGGCCAGCGGAACGAGCGCAATAGCTTTTTCTACGAGCAGCAGACTTAGGAGATTTCTTAGCTTGTTCTTTCTTTACAGGAGGCTTAAGGTTGGAACCTGGGTGCGCCTTTTCATAGGACTTGCGCCCTTTTTCATTAAGACCGCCCTTAGGGTTCTTACCCTCTTTACGAGTCCATGCTTCTGATTTAGCCATTTAAGCCTCCCATTGTGATACTAGGTGTGGTCTGACGTGTGTTCATTTGTGGCGCCATTCCCTTCTCCAATTCTACAGTTCGAGGAGTCTTATCGGGGGCTGGAGCACCCATAGTTGGCTTGTTATAAGAAACAACTGGGGAAGATACCTGAGACTTGATTAGATAGTCGCCGTTCATCGCATATCCATGTTTCTCTTGGAGCGGTTAAGGATGTCCGCCGCTTGTTCTGAAACGTTATAGCGCCCATAAGAAGCGCGTGGGCCGTCATATTGCCCTACATGCACTACACGGAACTCATTAAGGCGGGAGCGCTTAGGCATAATCTCTTTTTCAGACTTTTTCTTGCCTGGCATATTCTCTCCTAAGGCGCGCTCTGCGCGGGTACGTCCAAGTGCTGGGTCTTTCATGCTTTCATCTCCCTAGGTGGGTTATACGTACGCTTTCGCGCTCTAACCTTGTAAGGCAAGTCCTTACCGGTAGCCTTATCTCTTTGGGGCGTCTCTTTAATTCTGGTGATGCCCGTTACAGTTATAGGCTTACCCTTAGTGGCCGTAATCTCTCGTTCTTCCACGGCCTCTCTAGGGTCATCTACACCTAGAACGTCTAAAGCCCTTAGCGTGTCTTTGTTAGTCTCAATAGTGCTAATAGGCATCTCGCCATGAATGATGTCTGTGTGCCGCGGAGAGTAGAGAGCCTTTTCTGGAGTGTCTCTCTGCATATTTGCTAAATTCTTTGCTATTTGCGGTGTCCCTGTCCAATGAAGACCGGTTCCTTTAGACGCGTCAAAAGGCTCCGCTAGTCCTCTATGAACAGGTACGCTAAGTTCAGGCTGAACCCACTGACCTTCGCTACGGTTCATTTGCCCACCTCATCTAAATACTCTAGGTATACAGGTATAAGCATATTGGCTAGAGCGTCTCTTTTCTCAGTGTGCTTGGACTCAAAGTGATTTAACCAATCAGATGCAGAGAATCTACCGCTTCCACAGCCGTTATTGACATCATCCCAGCAAAGTTTGGCAAGAAGACCAGTTCTACCTGGAATGTCTAGTTGGTCCCAAAGCCAAGTCGAAAAGCGCATTTACCTAGGGCCCATACCTCTGCGCTTACGTACCGCCTCATTGCGGACATTGCGCATACTCTTCATGTTCCAAATTGCGTCTTCTCCGCGCTCAAGCATCTTATCTTCTGCGCGCTTCTTTTGGGCATGTCCTGTGGACATATCAATCTGAACTCCCTTAGCACGACCCTTTTTAGTACTGCTGTCAAACCATGAGCCCATCATTGCTTTAGGGTTATTACCGGCCTCTGTCTTTAGGCGGTTAAAGTGGAAAGCAAATTGACGCGGCGTTATCTTACTTTCGCCAGGGTTTTCATAGGCGGTATCAACAGGCTTACCTGTTTTCTTGGAGTTCTCTTTACCAACTATATAAACCTTATCTCCAGGTTGAGGCATGCTCATGTTGTGCAAGAACATAGATGCGCCACCAAAGTTCTTAGTGCTATCACTAAAGTTTTGGGCGGCATCCGCATGTGCGGCTAGGAACTTAGTCTCACGGCTTGGAGAACCTTCTTGAGAGGGGTCATAGGTCTGAAAATTAGGGTCAGCCATATTGCGCGCTACTTGAGCCAAACGGTCGCTAGCGGTACCTTCGGGGCTCGAAACGTGCCCGCCTTTAGGTGTCTCAGAAGTTGCCATGCTAGAATTATCCACGAATACCGATAGTAGGGAGACCTAAATATGGCAGTAGATGTGGTGGCTGTATCAGCCGAGCCTATGAAGTGGCAGGCCTACTGTGAAGAGTGCGATAAGTACGTTAGTGACGTTACAGAGGACGATAAGTTCGCCCAAAAGAAGGGCCTAGTGCATCTAGCACAGGCCCATGTAGACCACAGTAAAGTGGAGATTATTTAGCGCAGTTTTTACAGTCACAGACCCCAGAGACGCAGAAGCACTCTTCATCGGTCTGTAGGAGCCCTGAGCCCTTACAGTAGTAGCAAATACCCCTATGGTAATCGCCCGTTGCGTGGGCATCACAGGAGAGTGACTCATCTAGTATGCAATATGCGGTTGCGTCATTAGTACAACCCTCAGTACTGCACTTGGCGCCCCAATAAGGTACCCCATTAGCATCATAGTCAGAGCCTAGGCGTTCAAGAACAGGCTCTGCCTTCATAATAGCAATACGGCGTAGTTGTGACTTGAATAACTCTTCGCTCATGTTTAACCGCAATTCGTGCAATAGAAGGGATTTCGGGCGTTTTCTTTATCTACAAAGCAGCGCTTACCGCAGGAGTAGCAAATCTGCTGAACCCCATCAGTATCTGGGTGTAGGTCAAGAGACATCTTTCCAGAGTAATAGACCTTGGTTAGATACCACGTAAGAACTAACAGAAAGATTGTCACTTTAACCTCCACTTTACGCCAAAGACCTCAAAGCCGACTACGTTGCCCTTCTTGTCAAAGTCTACCACCGCTTGGGTATGTATGCTCTTCTTGACCTTCTTGCGCTTACGCTTTAGGTATACATAGTGCATATCTACCTCAGGGTCATATTTATGCTTCATTAGAGTTCCTTTGTATAGCCGCAGTTATCGCATCGAACGTGCCAAAAAGACCTAGAAGGGTCAATAACCTTCCATAGGTAGTCACGACAGAATAAATGTCTTATGCGCTTCATGTTACCTCACTTATATTGCATGGCGCCGATAATCGCCACTGCAACAACCACTAGAAAGTAAACATACAAGATGCCACCCACAACATTAATAAGCTTTTTCACTTCAGCTCCTCCTCGATGGCCTGGATGGTCTCGCAAGGGTAGTCGATTGTCCACTCTGTACCGCTTGAGCAACCTGTGCAGATTATCTCCCCAACACCAAATAGGTGCGGCTTATGCAGCTCGACCACTGCACGAAGGGCGGAAATCATTACAGGTTTTGCATCAAAGTACTGAACTTGGAATTCGCCCTCTTCGTCTATCCTTGCCAGCAACTCCTCGCGCGTCATTAGTAGCCCTTTTCGATGAGCTCGGCGTATGCGTATGCCCATGCTTTTGCTTCTTCGGATGGGTGTCCATACCCATTTCGCATCTTCTCAGCAATCTCTTTGCGTTGCTCTAGTAGATGAATCTGTAACGTCTTTTCCACGGTGCCCCCTTTGAAATTTTTATTCGGTAATACACCGTAACAGTCTTCGCGGTTGCTGTCAAACGACACGCCCGCCTGTCATACACCTATGGGGGTAGATTAGATGCCTGAGTCGTCGCTTGGGAAGCCAGGGAGTGCTTGCTGACGTCCTTTGTTTCTAGCCTTCTGGAGTGTTCGTGAGACCGGTAGGACATCTCTTCCAAGGGCATCCTGAGTCCTTATAAGGCCACTGTTAGTAGGATGTCTTGTTATTTTATGGCCTGTATCGCCAACTACTTTGAACCTCTTTGATATGAAGGCTGAGGTATCGTCTCCATGTTCGGAGGCGTCTCGCATTACGGGTTCTCCCTCTACAGGCTCTACTCTATAAACTTTTCCTGTTGTGGAGGTGTTTCCGGCGCGTTCTGCACGACCTACTGCGTAACTAGCTGCTATAGCAGGGTCAGTCGTAGCAAAGTTCCATTGTTTGGAGAATGGTCCGCCTAGTCTTAGTTCTTCTCCTGGCTTGAGTTCATTTGGTGAGCCGTGGTAAAGCTCTTTCGGGGCATCGTCGTTGATAGGCAAAGGTCCTTCGGAAGCCTTTGGGACGATGTTTAATCTACTCCCGGCTAGACCCATGCCTGGTAGAGCATTTTGTGAGAACTGACCGTCGGAGGTATTCATACTTAAAAGTATAGATTGATAGTTTTATTTGGAAAGCACAAAGCCCCCGCTTCGCTTCAACTTAGAGAACCCTGCGGAGGCTAAGAGCTAGAACTGGGGATGTAGTGCCCCCAATCGCCATTCCCCAGACCTAGGTACAACCGCAGTCATACTCCAGCGGGGTTTGATATGGCCGGGCCATCCTCCTTAGGACCCCCGGCGGGTTTGGCTTACTAGGTAGGTGAAGCCGCAGCCTCACTCCACAATTCAACCAACGTGGCTCCTAGATTACACCGTTCCCGCGATGAATGTCAACCACGTCCCCAGCACCTCTTACAACCGCAGTTACAGCCACATCTAGCCTTCTCACAGGTAGAGCATAGCCATCCAAGATTAATCTTTTCCGCGATGGTCCACTTCTTTCTAGGACCGAAGTTGCTCTCAATCTTAGCAAGCGCGTCGTCCAGGTACTTTTCTCTATCCATAACCGCATCGTACACCTTCCCGCTCCTTCTGCAACCGCGGCTTTAGGCATGGGCCTCGCTCTGCTTTGGCTACTGCCTCCTCAATTAGGGTGTCGGGTGTGGATTTTATCTGGCACCGTTCCTGAGAGTTTGCTGAGTTAACTCTGGGGGGTGTCTGAGAGTAGTCTGAGAGTAGTCTGAGAGTAGTCTGAGAGTTACCCTGAGAGTTACCTGAGAGTTATTGTGGCTGGAATAAGTAGGGGCTAGTCTAGGTTATAGTAGGTAAGTGAGCGCAAGGGGCGCCACTAGATAAGGACACTAAAATGAACGCACAGACACTAGCAGGCGAGATGGTCGAGCATGAGGCACTACTCTTGAACGTTGCTTATACCCTCACCAGCGACTTAGACAAAGCTTGGGATTTAGTCCAAACTACCTATGAGAAGGCTATCCGTAACGCCGACTCTTTCGATGGGGGCAACATACGCGGATGGCTAGTAGTCATCCTAAAAAATACCTTCCGCAATAACTACCGCGACGAAAGCCGTATCTCATTCTCAAGCGTTGAGGAAATTGTCGAGGGTGGCGTATCTCTCGACGATAGCCTAGCCCTAGCCGTAGAGGGTTCAGACGATGAGGCAGTAGGTGGAGCCGATAGCACCTCAACCGCAAGCGCGGAAGATATAGCACTAGGCCTCTCATATAGCGAGCGCATGGAGCGAGCCCTCAACGCTCTAAAGCCAGAGTTCCGCGTCACCTTCCTAATGTACGCCGAGCAGGAGTTCTCCTATAAGGAAATCTCAGAGGCACTCAATATCCCAATGGGTACGGTTATGAGCCGTATCAACCGCGCTAAGTCAATCCTGAAGGCGGAACTAGCCTAGAGTAGAAAGGCGGGGGCGAAAGCCCCCGCTGACCCCCAATAACCGCAAAATCGAAAGGCAGAAGGAGAATAACTAATGAACACTTACGAAATCGGCAAGTGGTACGAGGTAAAAAATGGCGCATTCAAGGGCGCGAGGGTAAAAATTGTTAGCCTCTACGACTTTAAGCAACCCCGTTCGGGTAAAATTGAGCCATCCGCGGATGTGGTGTTTCCTGCCGGTAACGGGTGGCAGTTCCCACTAAAAAATCTAAAGGAGAATAACTAATGAATAAGT
>Ga0208257_1000197_pt1 | contig 20202 bp, 15 predicted proteins | sample CryBogCBH10Sep07_FD_184610 | JGI IMG/M metagenome (GOLD analysis project Ga0208257, IMG submission 184610) | Freshwater microbial communities from Crystal Bog, Wisconsin, USA - CBH10Sep07 (SPAdes) | ecosystem: Environmental > Aquatic > Freshwater > Lake | place: Crystal Bog, Wisconsin, USA... | reverse complement strand
CTCTTACGTCGGTCATGATTATTCCTTTATATTCCTATAGACTACGGTAGATTTAGCTGGGTACTACATCTTCCCCAGAGTTATAAAGGGGCTCAGAATAAGGTGCTGTTTGGTCATTTTCGGTTGCGTGGTCACCAGCAACATCTACATTGTGCGGTGTAACATAGAAATTGACTTCGTTGATGGGCTGGACTTTACCAGATTCCACAGAACGTACATTTAAGATTCTGCTAAGACTATAACGAATAACTCCAACTGACGTGGCAATAGCTTTTCTAACCCTAGTCATTCTCTTAGTTGTACCAATTTGATAAGTCATAGTAACTCTTGAAATTCTATGTACTCCCTTGACTCTAGTTATTGAAGCCATGACGGGTTGCATTGCAGTTGCTTTTTTAATAACACGACGTTGATTTGATGTGGTAATAAGCCTAATTGTTGTTGCTGTGCTTTTTCTAATAAATTTGCTAATTTTGCCAATTTTAATTAAATTAATAGCAATAACTTTTATATTAGTTGACCGAGCTTTTTTGACACGAACCAATGAAACAGCTATGACAGAAGACAAACGTTTGTGAATAGCAACTTGTGTATCTTTAATAATCATAGTTGTTACAATTTTAGCAACTCTAATCTTTGATGCTTTTTTATTAGCAATGATAAGGTTGCTAGTTGTTGCAGCACTTATACGTTTAAATTTAGAAAGTTTAGTTAAATTAATTAAATTAGTTGCAAAGACTCGAATATTTTTTGAACGGTTTTTTTGTGTTTTTATCAATTGAACAGAAATAACAGAAGACAACCTCTTGTGTAAAGCTAACCTGACATCATTGGCTAAGTTAGTTGCCATAACACGGGCAACCCTAATAAATGTCGCATGTTTTGTATTAGTAGTTAATACAGTTATACGAGCAGTTGCATAACGGTGCAATGCTGTTATTTTGCCTTCTAATGCAAGGTTTGTAACCATCGCACGAGCTACTCTTGTAAATGTTGCCTTTGTTCTAACATTTGCTAGATTACTAACAGTTGCCACACCTTTTCTATTAAACCTAGATAATTTAGTAACTCTGGCTAAGTTTGTAAATATGACTCTAACGTTGGTAAATCTAGACTTTTTAGTACTAGCTAGGCTTACACTTATAGCAACAGCTAGCCGTTTATGAAAAGCAACTCTAATGTCTTTAGCAAGGTTGGTTGCGAGTGCATTGGCAACTCTAGTAAATTGGTTTACTCTCTTTGGTAAGATCAAAGATGCTGAAGTAGCAATTGCTGTTCGTATACCGGCAAAAGTTTTATTAGATGATGCCATAACTACAAAAGTAATTACTGCATATTTAAATTCGTTGTATGGCCCAATGTGAAAGAAACCACCTCGATAACCTTCATATACAGGGCCGTGAGTGTTTCCACTATAGTATCCACGTGTATAATATGCCATCAAATATTTTGCTTTTTAGTTAGCAGGTGAATTTACAACGTATCCAGCATTTTCAAGAATTGTCATTGCAGCTTGAATGTGTTCTTGTTTTGGTTGTGCTGGTGTCACTGGCTGTGGATTGATAAAATTCTCTTCTACCCACTTGTCAGCAAAATCCTGAGCTGTAGCTTCGTCAGCCCAGTCATTACCATCGAGGTCGTGTGGCTGGTGCCAGAACGGTTCATTGGTTGGGTATGGGCTTGTGACGTTCCATGCGTTAATGGCAAAAGGTGCGGTTGTGTCCACCGAGTAACTGAGAGTCCAGCCTTCATGTGTTGTAACTGTTTTTGCCCCTGCTGGGATTTCTGTTGGGTACTGCGGTGTTGTCTGATCTGACATATATTTCTCCTTAAAGTTTGATGTTTATTATATTATATAAATCTGTATTTGTCTAGTTAATTTTTGTTGGGCCGTTGTAGATACCGAAGTTTACTGGAAGTATTGGAAGTGCTGGTGCTGCAGCAAAAGTATAATACGCAGCGTTAGATGTTGAACTCCCTGGAACTACAGCAAAAGTACCACTACCGTAGGTTATGCCAGACCAGATATAACTACTAGGCATAGTTGAAGCTGTCCAAGTTGAACCGTTTGTAGAATATGCACCGACGGTTGTTGCTCCACCTTGCCCTGCTACTGCAACAAAGTACCCATTGCCGTAAGCTATACAACTCCATCCATTGTTACTTGGCATTGTAGAAGCTGTCCAAGTGGTTCCATTGGTTGAGTATGCGCCAACAGTATTTGCTCCATTGTGAACTGCAACATATGTGGGTGTAGCACCGACAAGTCCGTAAGCAACCCTAAACCAATAATCGCCACTTGACATTGTGCTTGCTGTCCACGTTGTGCCGTTAGTTGAGTATGCAGCATAAGAGTTACCGGTGCCCTGAACTGCGACAAAATATCCGTTACCGTATGCTATGCCTTGCCAATTACGACTGGCTGGCATTGTTGAAGAAGTCCAAGATGCACCATTATTAGTTGAGTACGCAGTAGTTGTTCCATTTGCAACTGCTACAAAATAATTAGTTGCGCTTATAAGACCATAGGCTACGCCATTCCAGCCTTGAGAACCAGTAGGCATTGATACTCCAGTCCACGTAGTACCGTTTGTTGAATAAGCACCATATGCTGGTGATGGGCCATTATCAATAGCAACAAAATAACCGTTACCATAGGCTACAGTACCCCATCCATTACTAGGACTTGGCGTTGTCATTGCGTTCCAGTTAACTCCATCGTTGCTGTACGAACCTGCTGTACCTGTCTGTGCAGTTGCAACAAAAGTACCACTACCGTAGGCTATGGCTTGCCAGGCCCTGCTTGACGACATGGTGCTAGCTATAAAAGTTGCAGGTGGTGGTGATGTACTAAAACTAGAAGCAGGTGTTGTTGTTGCAGCAACAGTAACGCTTGCGCCAGAACCAACTGTCGCACTCGTAGCAACAGTTGAGTTGCTAGGAACGTTATAAGCAATTCCATTGATAGTAATTGTGGCTGGATTGCTTGTTGCCGTAAGATATGCAATACCACCGTTTCCGGTGACTGTTGTAGTGTAAGAACCAGATGTAGTTAGTGATCCGTCAAGAATTACGCTTGAGGCGTTGGTTGGCAGAACAGTGCTAGTTGATGACCCTGTGCTAGGTACTGGGAATGTTGACTGACCCATGATTACGCCCTAACCGTTGCGCCGTTGTAGATACCGTAGGCGACTGGAATTATAGAATTAAAATACGCACTAGCACCAAATAAACCAACTGTAACAAAATAGTTATTACCAAAAGTAATGCTTTTGTATGGAGCAGCACTTGGCATAGTATTTGCAGTCCATGTTGTACCGTTCGGTGAATACGCACCAACGGCAGTGGATTGTGCAACTGCAACAAAGTAACCGTTTCCGTAGGTGACGCTAGTCCAAGAAGAGGCATTTGGCATTGTAGATGCTGTCCAAGTGGTTCCATTGGTACTGTACGCACCGGCAGTTGTGGCAATTGCAACTGCAACATAGTAACCATTGCCATAAGCAACGTTGGCCCAAGATTGAGAACTTGGCATTGTGCTTGCAGTCCAAGTGGTTCCATTAGTGGAATACGCACCGGCAGTTGTGGAAAGTGCAACCGCAACAAACTTTCCATTACCGTATGTAACGCCATACCAACTAGAACTACTTGGCATGGTTGAGGCAGTCCAAGAAGTACCGTTCGTGCTGTAAGCACCGGCGGTTGTGCCGTAAGCGACGGCAACAAAATAATTTGTAGCACCAATAAGTCCGTAGGATACTGATTCCCAAGTACCAGCAGAAGGCATTGTAGAGGCAGTCCAAGTTGTTCCATTGGTTGAATAAGCACTTACGTTGGTGTCTGCAACTGCAATAAAATAACCGTTTCCGTAAGTGAGGCTAGACCATTGGTTAGCATTTGGCATTGTAGATGCTGTCCAAGTTGTACCGTTCGTGCTGTAAGCACCGGCGGTGGTAGCTGGGGCAACAGCAACAAAGTATCCGTTTCCGTAAGTTACTGCTTGCCAATAAGCAGCACTTGGCATTGTTGAAACAATAAATGTTGCAGGTGCTATTGCCGTTGTTGCTACGCTAACGCTTTTACTACCGGTGTAGGCAGATGTACCTACGGTAGAACCAGCAGTAACGGTGTAAGTATCCGACCCAACTGTGATTGTTGTTGACCCTGCTCCGTTGGCATAGAGAAGCCAGGGTGCTCCAGTGCCAGTCACGCTTGCTGAGATTGAACCTGAGTTGACCAACTGTCCATCTAGCAGAACACTAGAGGCTGAGGCTGGTGGTTGTGAATTGTACGAAGCTCCACCGCTAGGTGTGGGAAATATTGATAGACCCATTAGCTTATTGTTACTCCGCTAATGTGGTAAAATACACCACTGGTAGTAGCAAATCCACTAACTGTTGTTCCTGATGATACTACTTGTTTAAGATCAAAAAATACACTAGAGTTGGCTGGTATTGTTACACCACCAAGAAGTGGAATACCGCCAATGCTTAATGTAAAAGCACTGGTAGTTGTACCACTATTGGCTACTACCATATTAGTAATAATAGTAGGGTTACCTGTTCCCGAAAAAATAAGAGAGTTGCTACCACTGACTGCTGCTGCTCTTGCTAATGCTGTTGGTGTTACTGACATAATTTATTTTCCTTTATTTAAAGCCAAGCGCCCATAATGTTCATTACGGCTTGCTCGGATGTATTTATAGTTCCGCTCATAGTTGCACCAGTAAACAAAGAACCAGTTTGCACCCAAGTACCTGGTGAACCGCCAACAACGCATACCCACATACCACCATTGGCATTATCAATTACATAATCTCCTATAGAGAATATACCTGTAGAAGGATATGTACCTGATACAGTACCAACAAGACGTGATTGACCGCTTGTTCCTGGTAGACCAGTAGCTACTGATACTTCTTGATAAAATGATTCAGCCATATTAGTTATTCTCCTGAGAGGCTAGGTAGGCTTGGTAATCGGAGTTGGCTGGGTCGTTTGGAATCCAAGAGATTGAACCGTCTGCATCTGTTCGTTTAATCATTTCAATTTCGCCAAATGGGTCGGCTGGTATTTTTTCATAAGTAGGCATTAAAGTTCCGCCGTTGCTTGTAGGTAATTAATGTTGCAAAGCCCATAAAGACTTGAACTACTAAGACTAAATCTTATGGCTTGATTTGATTGAACATTTGCACCAGTGGAGACTGGAATTGAGGTGGTGGTATTAAACCATTGAGCATTTGAATCGTTGTATGTACTAAGACCAAAAGTAATGCTTGGAAGTATTCTCATGGGAACTGGAAGCATATAAACAGTAGAATAATTAACGCTGGAAAACAACTGGGCAGTTAAAGTTAAAGAAGTTCCAAAAGTGTTTCCATAAAAGTACCTCTGACAAGCTGCTAACTCACCTTGAATAGTTCCACCAGCTCGGCTAAATGGTGTGGCTGTATTACCAGCTTCCATTTGTACTTGTGCAAGAGACCAAGTATTACCGCTAGTAACAGTTGTTTGACCTTGTGATATCGTTCCACCAACTCTTGGACCAATATCTAAAAATGCAGAAAAAGCATTATCATTTTGTGTTCCCATTGAGAATCCAATAAGATTAGTAAATGTTTGTGTAACGTATTGCCATGTATTTATAGTTGGATAATTGAATGCATAAGAACTATTATTTGTAAAAGTTCCAGAATTGTTTGTGTCAAATCCTATTCTTACACCATGAGAACCACTAACATTAGAATAATACCAGAATGATACGGTTACAGGTAATCCTTGTAAAGGTCTAACATGTTGTGCTTCATATTTTTGTCTACTAGCAACTTCTGTTAATGTACCGCTATAAGCACCTGTAATTGTAGTTAATAATGAATATTTAGCACTGCTTCCTGATGGCACATTAGTAGATTGATTCATGGTTAGGTTCATAGTTCCAGTACCGCCACTGGCACCTTGTGTGTAAGTCCATTGATCTACTGAATAAATTGCACCAGATGCTGTATAGAATGGGCCAGCACCACGTTGCCAAATATCCATATTACCATTTATAACAAAATTCTTGCCAGCTACGTTTTCATTTATAGGAAAACCACCACGAGCCCATGTTCCAGGTGATCCAGCCACTGTGCAAATCCACATACCACCTGTTTGATCTACTACGTAGTCACCAACAAGGAAAGATCCTGTCGTAGGTGCACCCGATATTGTTGCTCCAGCATAACGTGACGTAGCCTGAGCTCCGATCTGACCTGTTACTGATAAAGATTCTTGTGAAGGGGATTGTGCCATAATTTACCTTAGTTATAAACTTCCGTACCAATTAATCCAGTGTTAGTATTGGGGAATTGTCTAGTTGATCCAGGCCATATAATGCGAACTGCACCACCACCACCAGCTGCATAGTTAGAATTAACAGGACCACCTGGACCAACTACCACTGTGTAACTATTTCCTGGTGTTACAGCATAGTTATTAATATAGGCAAGTCCACCGCCACCAGCTCCTGGCCAGTTACCACCTGTAGTTCCTCCACCACCACCACCAAAAGCACCACCACCACCGCCATTTGAACCACCATTTCCAGGTGCACCAGCAATTTGAGTTTGAGTTCCTGGTCCAGTACCAGTACCTACATTACCATAAGATCCTGCATTACCACCGGCTCCTCCACCAGATCCTCCTGCTCCACCGGTAGCATTAACTCCTGCACTACCACCAGATGAACCACCATATACACCGGTTCCTCCTCCTCCTCCATCGTTACCAACACCAGTTGTTCCAGTTCCTCCAACAGATGTATAACCACCAGCTCCTCCACCGGTACTACCAGAACCACCGTTATAACCTGCACCACCAGCAAAACCAGTACCGCCTGTTACAGTACCACCAGCGCCACCAACTGATCCACCACCACCAGCTCCTACAGTTCCAGCAGAGTTAAAATAACTTGCACTACCATTTGATCCACCACCACCGCCACCAATAACAACAACACTAACTGAAGTAACTCCAACTGGGCAAACCCATGTATAAGTTCCAGGTGAGTAGTAAAGGTGTGATCCTCCACTTACACCACCTCCAAATCCTAATCCTTTTAGACTGGCATCAGCTACAGTAGTAAGAAGTGGCATTAGAACTTATTCAATCCTAAGAGTAGTGTGTAAACACCAGAAGCTGTACACATTACAGTAAATGTATAGACATCTAGGTTGCTTGCATCAGCACTAGACCAAACTGTTCCACCTTGGTACCACGTAGTAATACTATTATTAGTAACTCCGTTAGAAGCAGGCAATGCAGAAGATGAAGCACCAGCCTGAGTACCATTAATGGTTATGTTACTAGGTAGATATGCTGTTGCACCATTGTTAACAGTAAGAGCAAAAGTTGTAGAAATGTTAGGTATATTTGGTACCGTTAAATTTGCGGTCCAAGTAGCTGTTGGGTTAGCGTTTGCCCAATAAAGTGTTCCACTGACAGCAGTTAAGTTGGCAGGAACAGAAGCTGATAATGCACTGGGTAGAGTTACAAATTTTTCGTATACTCCTTGAAGAGCAGTATTGGCAATTACACCATACTGTGCTAAGCTGTTGTTAATGCTTAAAATAGCAGTTGTAGAACTACCACTGGCAGGGACAGTCTGGTTAGGAGTTAAGCTATTTGTCCAGTATGTACCACTAGTGCAAGTTGCTGTAATAAAGCTATACAACAAATATTGTTGCATGTAAGCATAGAATGTATATGAATTAGCTGATCCACCGGCATTATTTGAAGTTACAACAATACCACTAGCAAGCACCAAAGAAGGTGAATTAACACCAGTGGTACCTGCACCGCCACCAATGCCAGCATAGTACCAAAACATACCATCTCCAGCAAACCCATTAGAATCTAAACTGCTACCATTACTAGTTTTAAAGAAAATATGAGTTTCTTGATTTTGTCCATATGCAGAATTATAGCCAGCATGGTGATTTAAAACTAATTTAAGTGTCTGACCAGCTTGCATTGAACCTGACCAAGTACCTAATTTGTACCAGGAAATGTTTGATCCATCATTAATTAATGGGTAACTTGGCATTGTAGAAGCAATGGTACCTGTAACTGTAAGATTGTTGATGCTAAGAGCACCAGATATGGTTCCTCCTGATGTAGCTACATAGTAAGAAGAATAATCAGCAGAGGCAGGAATTACTGCTCCAGTACGACCATTGAATGAGTTAACAGCGTTTATTGATGGTGCTATAACAGAACTAGATACAATAGCACGTAAGCTATATGCCATTGAAGGCGATCCGCTAGATGTGTATCCTAATGAGTATTGGATATTTGTACCAGAACCAACATAAATAGTGGCATTTCCTGAAATAAATCCACTAACTGATGAGTTTTGCGAAGATATATTACCAACAGTAGTAACGGTATTTCCGTCTGGGTCTGTAGAAATAACGTTAAATGGACCTAGGTTTGAACTTGATCCCGCTGGAGTAGTTACTTTAGCGTAATAAGAAACGTTAAAAAGACCAGATGTAGTAGTGGTGTAAAGAGTTGTAGGTGAAATAGCAGCAGTTTGAGCAGTTAGATTAACTGAAGCAACAGCTGCGTTAGAGTTTACTCTGTTCCAGTTACCTGGGGTTCCTCCGGATGAACATACCCAAAAACCACCAGTTTGATCGACAACAAAGTCATTTGTTGAGAAAGTACCTGATGTAGGGGCAGAACCTGATACAGTACCAACGAGGCGTGTAGAAGTCTGTACCCCGGGTAGACCGGTTACTCCCATACTCTCTTGATAGATGGATTCTGCCATTATTTTTCCTTATTTGTATATATACTAGGTCAGTTTTAAGCTTGTTTTACAGGGTTAGATTGGTTGAGAGCAGTGGATACAGTTCATTAGAGTTCTGCCGTAAATCCTATGTAGGCTGATGTTGTATTAGCTGCATACATTCCTACCGATTGATAATTACTAAATCCAGAACAAAAGGCTTGTATTGCTACTAAATAAGGATTTGACTGTGTAATTGCATATGAAGTTACAGCTACTCCTGTTAATCCTAAGATACCTATTGATAAAGTGCTTGCTGCTGAAGATTGTGTTGCCAATGTTGGTGCAGTTCTCATCGTTTGTGCCATATTTATTTGTATGATTGCGTAAGTTGACGTTGCGGCCCCCATACCAAATGATGTATAAGTACTACTATTATAAGCATTTGCTGCGTTAATTGCGTAGTAGTACCTCTGACACAGAGCCAACTCACCACCGATAGAACCACCAGCTCGGCTGAATGATGTTGCCTGTGGAGCGATTTCTAGTTGTACGCCAGTGATGTCCAAGTAATCGTTGGCTCCGGCTGTGCCTGTTGTTGCCCAGTTAAAGAACAATGCAACTTGAGTGGCTGTTGAACCTACTGGTCCTGAATACGAAAACTTTTGCCATGAAGTTGTCAACGTTGCTGTTTGTGCAATAACACCAGTTGAACCAGTAAGTACGTTGTATACATTCTGGTCGGTTCCGGTCCCGTAAACAACAGTAGCGTTTAAGGCATTGCTAGCAGAAGAAAAATTTGCTCCGGCTCTAGCCCAAAACGAAAGAGCAACTGTTTGCCCTGCCATAGGAATTGAGTTTTTTGTTTCAAGAGTTTGAGCAATGTAATTCGTTGCTACGGTTGTGCTTCCGCTTGTACGTTGATTTCTCATGGCGTATTGAATGTTGCTAATACCAGAAGTTATTTGAGAAGTTGTTGTTGTAGATGCAGTGTTAAGTTGCCAACGGTCAGCCATGTAGGTTCCAGTTCCTAAACCAGAAAACGATGTACCCCTCTGCCAGATGTCCATACCACCGTTGATAACAAAGTTCTTGCCAGCAATGTTTTCGTTAACCGAGACACCCGACAACTGCCACGTTCCAGGCGTACCGGCTACTGTGCAGACGTACATAGCGCCAGACTGGTCAACAATAAAGTCGCCAACAAGGAAAGATCCAATTGTAGGAGCACCCGCTACTGTACCACCCACATAACGGGTGCCTGCTGTTGCTCCTGGTAAACCAGTTAATTTTAAAGATTCTTGAAATATTGATTTAGCCATTAGTTATTCTTCTTTTCTAGTTCTTCAACACGTGCAGTTAATTCTTGAATTGCAGCAACAAGAATAGGTATAATTTGAGATTCTGCAATACCTAGGAATTCTTCTTCCTCAAGGATTATTTCACCAGCTGGGTTTACAATTGCTTCTCTAGTGTTTTTCTTTACTAAGTTATCAATCCACTCTTGATCTTTGAAAACTTCTTGAACTTCTTGAGCAATAAAACCTAAGTTTTTACCCTCTACAAAATTGTGCTTTTCACGAAGAATTTTACCTTCTTCATCAACAACATCTTCCTGGGTTTTCCAAGTAAATTCTACTGGGTTAAGTGCTTTGATAAGGTTTACTCCGCCACTAATGGTAGAGACGTTTTCCTTATATTTTGCATCTGATGTAGCAATACTTGCGTTGGTAGCGAATATCTGTGAGTTAACCTGTAGGTTATAGCTACCATTTGACGATGAGTAACCAATAAGCATATAACCAGCACTAGTTACATATACTCTGTCTGATCCATTGTTATAAATTCTAAAAGTTGATGAAGTTGTGTCACAACCCATTCGTAGGTTACCTGGTCCCAACAACTGTAGACCTGTTGGACCTGAACCACCACTACCCGTACTAATATTTATTGGTGTAGTGTTACCACTATTAAAAGCATTATCAAAACCACCAAGAGTAACACCATTAAGTCTAAAGTTCCAAACATTATTACCAGTAAACCAACCAGTTGGAGAAGTTGCAACATTATCACCAGGAAGTGAAAATACCTGCATTGTTTGTAGATTATAATTACCATAAGCAGTAAGGTTTAATACCGGCCATGGCCAGTCATTAGCTTCGGTTGGACTTGCATAACTTCCATAGTAGTTTTTAAACCATGCGGTTGCATATGCACCTGATCCATTATTATTTACTTCAAGAATGGCATTGGATGGATAAGTAGGAGTTTGACTTTGTAACTGAAGCCCTAATAATCCAGGAGGAATAAGTTGCATATAATTTTGATTGTATTGTGTATTATACCAATACCAACCGTAATATTCACCAAATAAAGTATTATTACCGGTGCTACCAGTAGAGTAAATCCAGTGATTGCTATCGCCATTTGCTAAATAAATTCTACTGCTTGTACCACCATTATTATTAGCAACGTTTATTGATGAGTTAGATACAAAACCACCAGCAGTAGCAGTACCACTAACAGTAAGACCGCTATTAACAGTCAAAGAACCAATTACTGTTGCATTATTACCACTAGTAGATACATAATAAGCAGAGTAATCAGAAGGACTTGGAGAAACAGCACCACTACGACCATTGAATGTATTAACTCCGCTAAGTGCTGTTGAAGTAATGTTTGCAGAATTTACGCTTACATAAACCTCATACGCCATTGGTGTTCCACCTGTTGAAGCATAAGGAATAGCAAAATTAATAGTAGTTCCACTACCAACAAGTATTGGAATAATACCATTAATAAAACCGCTAACTACTGTGTTTGCACTGGTAGCATCACCAATATTGGTAATTGTAGTTCCATCAATGTCTGTAGTAGTAACAGTAAATGGACCAAGTGTACTTGTAGTACCTGTAGAAGTTACTTTTGCATAATAACTTAATTGGTAAAAACCAGAGGCTGGTGCTGTATAAAGAGCTGTTGTTCCAATTGCTGCAGTCTGCGCGGAATAAAAAGCACTAGCTAGAGATGTAGTTACTTTAGCCATTGGGTTAGACCATGTCCCTGGGCTTCCCGAAGTAGTGCAAACCCATGTTGCACCTGTTTGGTCAATTACAAAGTCACCAGGAATAAAAGATCCACTCGTGGGGTATCCCGATACTGTCCCACCTACAAAACGAGTTGGAGCAGTCGCTCCTGGTAGTCCCGTTAATTGTATACTTTCTTGATATAATGACTCAGCCATAATTTACCTTTAACTTATTCTCGTAATGCTTGCGCCACCGTTGTATAACGGGGTCCCAGTAACAGATATTCCACCATTTGTTGCACTACTTGCAACATATGATCCACCACCACCTGCAGAAGCACCAGCACTCCAGTGACCAGGAGCACCACCAGAATAGCCACCGCCTCCACCGCCTCCACCCCAAAAACCTCCACCGCCTCCAAAACCACCATAGCTAGAGTATTGAAGAAATCCACCTACAGCACCAGCACTAATAGCAAGTGGTACAGTTCCACCAATCGCACTAACGGGTCCACTAGTAATACCAGCACCACCCATACCATCAGCACCACTTGTGCTTCCTGCAAAAGCACCACCACTAGTACCACCCATGTAATAAGAGTCTCCAGCGTAGCCTCCTTGGGTGTTTGTTGTCCCATTACCGCTTGCACTACCACCGTTTGCTGTTGCATTTCCACCAGCACCACCGGCTGCTAATAAACAAGTACTAGTGGTATAAGAAGATGTGCTTTGAGTTGCATTTAAGAATGCAAAAGTACCTCCACCACCACAAGGTGCTTGACTACTATAAGGACTATATCCACCAACTTGTCCGATAACAAAAACCAATACTTGTCCTTGTGTTAAGGCAAAAGTACCAGATGCTACAGCAGGTGTTGCTTGTCCACCACCATTAGGGTTATATCCTGCTCCAGCTCCTGAGCATACAATTGCATAGGTACCAGTAACAGGCACTGTCCATTTTTGGTAACCTTGATAACTATTCATATTAAAATAAGCAGTATTAGTAATCCAAGGCCAAGTAACAGTACTATATGTAGCAAGCACTTGAGCAAGAGTGGGGCCAGTTGTTACACCTGGATTGCTAGCTCCTCCATTAGTACCACCTATACCACCAGTAGATAATGGGAATGTTGTCCCTATGTTAAATGTATAAAGTGGTGGTGGTATAGAAATACCACGCATTCCTTCCCCTCTTGCTGAGGCACCAGTGAAAGTATCAAACAATGGCATTAGAACTGTGTCTGTGAGGCTAGAACTGTATATGTTGCTGATGCGGTTTTAATGATAGTGAATGTATAAGCATCAATTTGGTTTGTGTGACCCGCCGTTGGAGCAGATCCACCTTGCCAATATGTAGTCACATTAGTAGTAGTACCGTCAATGCTTATACCACTTACATTACAGTAATAAGCAGTTGAACCATTATAAATAAGAGTAGATGAAGTAATAGATTGTCCAATTGCAAGTGTTGAGTTTATGTTTGGACTACCTGTTAAGTTAAAGCTAAAGTTACCTGTTGCAGCGGTGGTGAAGTAATTAAATGATGCTGATCCAGCAGTATTTGTTATTGTTAATACTCCAGTTGGGGCATAGCTAGTATTTATAGCTACTATTTCAAGTGGTGCATTAAGAATTGGATTGTTACCAAGATTAACTAGACTTGGAAATGAAGAAATACTAGATATATTGGCGTTAGTAATAGTCGGACTAGTAATAGTTGGACTAGTAAATGTACCATTTGTTACGGTTGGACTAGTAATAGTTGGACTAGTAATAGTTGGAGCGTTACTATTTAATAATTGGTAAACAGTAATTGGACTTGTTCCAAGAGTTCCTGTTGGGCTAATACCAATTTGCCAAGATGTATTGGAATACGTAGTTCCTTGAATAACTTGTGCAATAGTAGATACTATCTTAGCCACTGTGTCTGCATCGTTGCTTCTACAGAATTGTGCAGAAACACCAGTAGTTCCTTGTGTTGTACACAACCATATACCATTTTGAACGTTAGAACTTTGTCCAGTGAAAAGAACACGATCACCTAATTGAACTGTATAGCCATCAATTACAAAAGCACCAGTAGCTGATACAGTGAATGTATCAACATTTAATGGATAATCATTTGTAATGTTGCATCCAGGAGCATATGAACCATTGGGATTGCTGGCAGTGTTTTGATATGTTGGAACATATGTACCAGCAACATTGCTTGCAGAAGCAGCTTGTACTTTTGCACGAATACCTAGAGGAACCCATTCAGGACCACCGTTGGCAATATTACCATACGACATAAGGAATGAACCAGCTTGGTTAAATGATGCAGGAGATACTACGCTGGTGTCAGTAAGGTAACCACTAGAGTTTACGAATACAACTCCACCAGCACCAAGACCCTTGATTTGAGTTTCGGAATAATCACCAGCAGTTGGAGTAATTGCTCCAGTTCTACCATTAAAACTTGTTGCTCCTGGTAAAATTGGTGCTAGTTGTTGCGATGAAAGCATTGAGTAGGTCTCATACTTCATTGTTGATCCACTTGAAGTATAACCAAGTGAATAAGTTATACTTGTACCACTAGCAACATATACTGGAATTCTTGTATTTATTATTCCACTAGTAGTTGAGTTGTTGCTAGTAAATGGACCATAATTAGTAACTGTTGAGCCATCAGGGTCTACTGTGGTAATACTTACAGGACCAAGAATACTTCCTGCAGCACCCGCAGTTGTAATCTTTGCGTAGTGATCAAAGAAAAAGAATCCAGTTCCTGAAGCTGTTGCTATGTAAATTGAGTTTAATGAACCGCTTTGGCTCGTTCTATTGTCAGATGCTATTACACTTGTGTAATCACCAATTGATGGAACAACTGCACCAGTTCTTCCATTAAAACTTGTTACACCTGTAATATTAGGAGCAACAGTCGTAGTGTTAAGAAATACGTAAGATTCGTATTTCATACTTGAAGCAGGTGATGCAGTATAACCTATTGAGTACGTTATACTAGTTCCACTGGCGACATAAAGTGGAATAATTCCATTAATTACACCATTAGTAAGCGTATTGTTATTAGTGTAAAATCCACTAGTAGTAACTGTTGTGCCATCAGGGTCAACACTTGTGACAACAATAGGTCCAAGAATACTTGAAGAAGTTCCCGTTGTAGTTACTTTTGCATAATAGTTGAGTTGGTAAAGACCAGAAGCTGTAGTCGTTGTAAGACTAATTGGTCCAACAGCACCACTTACGTTGGTACGAGTATCAGTTGCTACAATGCTTGTGTAGTCTCCATTAGATGGAAGAACCGCGCCAGTTCTACCATTAAAACTGCTTACAGCACCTGTACTAGCATTAAGGTTGCTTGAAGAAAGATTGGTATAAACCTCGTACTGCATATTAGAACCAGTAGAAGCATAAGCCATTGAATAGCTTACTGTGCTTCCACTAGCTACAAGAACTGGAATAACCCCATTAACAATACCACTAACTAAAGTATTAGCACTGGTGCTTTGTCCAACATTTACAACAGTTGTACCATCAGGATCAGTTGTAGTAAGAGTAATAGGACCAAGTTTGCTAGTGGTTCCTGGAGTAGTTACTTTAGCATAGTAGTTAAACAGCAGGAAACCAGAAGCAGTTGCAGTATAAATATTGATTGGGCCTTGAGCACCACTTACGTTGGTGTAGTAAGAAGTAGCAACTGCTGCGTTACCACCAGTTGTGGCAACAGTACCAGGAACCCATTTACCACCACTATAAACAATAGCTTGTCCAGATGCTGCAGAGACTCCATTAAGTATGTTAGAATAAAGGTTAAAATTACTTCCGGTAATTGTAGTTGTACCATTTACAGTTAAATTACCCGTAATAGTTCCACCAGAGATAGGTAAAGCAGCATACGCTACTCCACTAACAGTGTTCAAACTGCCAGATAAAGAAGCTATGTTTCCTGTAGCAGTGGTTACAATTCCACTTGTAGTATTATATGCACCACTCAGAGTTACAAATTGTCCTGATAAAGTAGCTAATGAACCACTGGTGCTTGCAATATTGGCATTTGCAGTAATCATTTGACCAGACAAGGTTGCAATGTTGCCTGTAGCTGTAGTAACAATTCCACTGGTTGTATTGTATTGACCTGAAAGTGTAGATAAGTTGCCTGAAAGTGAAGCAATATTACCAGTTGCTGTAGTTACGATTCCAGAAGTGGTGTTGTATGAACCACTTAGTGAAACAAATTGACCACTCAATGTAGCGAGTGATCCGCTTAGAGATGCAATGTTTCCAGTTGCAGTTGTTACAATCCCTGAAGTAGTTGCATATTGACCACTAAGAGTTGCGTATTGTCCACTTAGGTTAGCAACGTTTGTATTAGTAGTGTTTAGATTACCGCTGGTGGTAGCATATGCTCCACTCAACGAAACAAATTGACCAGATAATGTGGCAAACGATCCACTGGTAGATGCTATGTTTGCATTCGCAGTGACCATTTGACCCGATAGGGTTGCTATGTAACCAGTTTGATTAGTTACAATTCCTGAGGTTGTAGCGTATTGACCACTGAGTGTAGCAAGGTTGCTATTGGTTGTAGTTATTGAACCACTCAGTGCTAACAAGTCTCCAGAAAGATTAGTAACTTGGTTTTCTGCAATTTGTATACCACTAGTTGTAATATTGCTTATACGACCATAGCCATCTGTAGTAATAATTGAAACATTATTGTTTGAACCATAAGTACCTGATGTACCTATAGTTGCAAGATCAATGCTATCTGGGTTAACAACAATTCTACTTGAGTTTGCAGTGACAACATCAATTGTATTACCAGTTTTGGTAAGACCACCACCAGCATTAATTTGTCCAGCACCTGAGAATTGTGAAAATTGAATAGTATCAGTACCAATAACAATGTCACCATTGGGACCAGTACCTGCAGAGGCCATAATATATCCATTATTAGCATTTACTGTACCGCTCTGTACGAATATAAAATCACCAGCAGTTACTTGACCACTAATCGAATCATTGTAATCAGATGCACGAGTTAATTTCCAAGGAATTGATGAACTACCTGTAACTGTAACTACATAAACACCATTTTGGGTTCCTGTAGTTTGGTCTTTAACTAGAATACGAGCACCACTAACAAATCCACTAGCTGCTATAGAATCTATTGCAAACCCAGCATTAGTGGTTGAAGTTAGAGTAGCTCCAATGCCGTAACCACCATCTTGGTCTATTGTTCCACCACTGTATGTAGCTGTAAGGTTGCCTGTGGTTCCAGCAAATGCAGGAGCGTGTACGTTGAGCTGTGCAACTGCAGCATCTACATATTGCTTGTTAGCTAACTCGTAATTACCTGTAGGAAATGTTGGGTAGTAAGTAAGTCCAGAAAAGGTTGTGGTGCCTGTAAAAGTTTTAATACCACTAATAGTTTGTGTTGTTCCTAGAGTTACTGTGCTACCGCTAAGAGTAGCAAGATTAGAGTTAGTTGTATTTAAGCTACCACTAGTAGAAGCAATGTTAGAAGTGTTAGATGTTACAATACCACTGGTTGTAACGTATTGACCTGAAAGAGTTGCAAGGCTTCCTGATAGAGAAGCGATATTTGCTTCATCTGTTATTTGTTTTCCAGAAATAGTAGCAACATTAGAATTAGTTGTAACTAAACTACCTGAAAGTGTAGCAATGTTAGTTGTATTAGTAGAAATAGTTCCACTAAGTGCAGTGGAGATTTTTGGGTTAGGGTAAGTACCTTGGAGGTCACCACCGGCTGTTACGCCACTTATACTAGTAAGAACATTTATTCCACTTACAGTAAGAGTACCTGGAACATTAACATTGTGGTTGGCAGTACCTAAAACAATTTGATCTTGTGTAGAAGAAGTAGCACCAGCACCAGTGTGGTCTGTACCGATAGCGACAGATCCAGGTGCAGTTGCATTTACTTGGTAACCAATTGCTGTAGCATAATTACTACCAGTGTTATTGATATTGGCTAAATAACCAATTGCTACACCAAATTCACTGTAGTAGTAACCGGCTTCATAACCAATTGCTACACCATTAAAGTTTTGAGTAGAACCAGCATAAGCACCTATAGCTACACCATTATTATTGCTAGTTTGACCAGCATAGTTACCAATAGCTACACCAGCAGAATTGACGCTGGATGCAGGAGTATTAGCTCCTAGTGCAATGTTAGTAGAATTTACAGTAAGCGTACCAGTAACAGTTAAGTTACCAGAAATAGTACCACCAGTTCTTGGAAGAGCAGCGTAAGCTACTCCAGAAACTGTAACTAAGCTACCACTAATTGAAGCAATATTGTTTTCATCAGTTACTTGTTTCCCAGAAATGGTTGCAATATATCCAGCTTGGTTTGTGACCAATCCTGAAGTAGTTACATACTGTCCAGATAGTGTTACAAGACTACCAGATAAAGATGCAATATTTGTTTCATCGGTTACTTGTTTACCAGAAATCGTTGCTATGTAATTTGTTTGGTTGGTTACAATACCACTAGTAGAAACATACTGACCGCTAAGCGTGGCAAGGCTACCGCTAGTAGATGCAATGTTAGCTTCATCTGTTACTTGCTTACCACTTATCGTTGATATGTAACCAGCTTGAGTATTTACAGTGCCACTAAGTGATATGTATTGTCCAGATAGTGTTGAAATATTTGAGTTGGCAGTAACCATTTGACCACTGAGTGTGGCAATGTTTGCTTCATCTGTTACTTGCTTACCACTTATTGTTGAAACTTGACCAAATAAAGTTGAAATATTAGAGTTGGCAGTGACATATTGACCAGAAAGAGTAGCAATATTATTTTCATCAGTTACTTGCTTACCAGAAATTGTTGCAATATTAGTAATATTGGTAGTAACTTGGCCAGAAGTTGTATTGTATTGACCTGATAAGGTAGCAAGATTATTATTGGTTGTAATAATATTACCGGAAAGAGTTGCAATATTTGTTTCGTCTGTTATTTGTTTGCCACTTATTGTAGTAACATTGCCAGATAATACTGCTACATAAGCAGCAGCAGCGTTAAATTGAAGATCATCAACAGCAGTTCTTACTGGGAAAACATTAAGAATAGTCCCAATTCCAGCTGAGTGGGCAGATATAGAAGTGCCGTCATAACCACGACCATTACGAACGCCATCTGTCCAAATAGGAATATTTACAAGATTTCCAATTGTAATAGCACCACTAGCACAAAGAATTTTTTCTTCGTTGTCTTGGCCATAATCAACTACAAGAACGAATACACCACTAGTACCTAATGGATTTGTGGTAGCGGTGCCGCTAGACGAAACTTCATACCAAGTAAGTGTATTGTCAACAGGAATTGTTTGACCATTAACATAACCACTAGCAATAACGTTTTTCAAATACGTTGGCTCAGCAGCTCCCGCTATTGATCTAATTGTAGTGTAATCAGGATAAGCCATTTAAGCTAAAGCCCCTAGTTATATTAAATATTAGTAGGGGTAGGAAGCTGATTGCCAAGTAGGAGTGACAGTAAGTGTGTCACCAGATGCCAAGGTTACAGTTGATAGGTCAGAGAATGGTGCGTACCATAGAACAGTACTTCCACCGGCACTTGTAGATCCAACAGTACCTGTAACAGTTACAAAAATACCGTTAATAGTAGTGTATGTTGCACCAGTATTGGTAAATGTAAGAGGTGATGAACCACTGTAAGTTGTGTATTGTACAGGTACTTGTGTACTTGTACCAATAGTGATTGTATTAAACTGAGGTGCTTGCCAACCAGCTCCAGAAAGTGTTAAACGTGAATAACCACTAAGACCACTTGCTTCAAGAATTGGGTATGTACCAGCATTAAGGGTGATAGGCTCATCACCGGCAACAGCATAACCACTAATTGTTGACCATGTAGTAGCAGTAAGACCTAAATAAAGAGTAGATGGTGCTGCTTGAGTTCCACGTGGGACGATGTTGATTAGGTAGTTAAGACCTTCCTGTGGGAAGTAGAAAGTAGAGTTAAAACTAGCCATGTATGCTCCTAAATAAATTGAACGCTAATATTGAATTGAATGCTATCTCCATATTGCAAGCCAATTCCTGGGAAGCTGCTCTTTAAGAACATATACCCAGCTTGTCCTACCACCGGAGTAAGAGAAGGAATTATTGTTGTCACTATACTAGAGCCATTCGCACCCCTAATTACATTGTAGATATTGGTGCCATTTCCAGAAATTACTGTCATAACTTCAGAAGTTATCTGAACGTTGAAAGGAAATGTGTTAGGGAATAAGTTGTATCCACTAACTTGAATAGTTGTATCATTCGGATTAATTTGTCTAGTTAAAGTGCCTACTGCTGGAGTTACTCCAGTATCAAACAATCCCACATTTGTGATTGAATAT